>Ga0209291_1002524_pt1 | contig 14678 bp, 15 predicted proteins | sample GOMGulsemesocosm_FD_184633 | JGI IMG/M metagenome (GOLD analysis project Ga0209291, IMG submission 184633) | Methane-oxidizing microbial communities from mesocosms in the Gulf of Mexico - GOM9B Gulf of Mexico (SPAdes) (version 2) | ecosystem: Environmental > Aquatic > Marine > Cold seeps...
TTCAGTATTAACTACGCGTTTCGTTTTTGAGGACAGAAGAAATCTGAAAATAAAGATGAAGGGCAGTACTTTAGTCAGCAGTGCAAAAATAAAAGGAATGGGCATTCCTGCGGTGCGGTATTCTTTAGTTAAAGTCGATAGCAGGAACCAAAACAACAAAAATCCGAATACGCCTGCTACTGGGTAAACGAAAGAAGCGGGTTGATGCTGGCCTATTTTTTCAAGGAAAGCTTCGAGTGAGGGAAGCCAGGCCAGTGAGGTTACAGCTATGAATAGAAAGCCTACAAAAGATAATAATCTATAGACAAATTCTCTCGTTGATATCACCCCAAAAGGGGATAGATACTCGAGTAATGATGTTGCTCGTAGTGGTGTATCTTGATCATTTATTGTGTGCTGCATTATTTATCCAATATATATTATCAACTAGCTTTTTATCGATAGCCGGTAGGTATGAAAAAATGGGCGAGTTTAACACGAAAGGACATGAGCGGCGCTCAAGTGTATGATGCAAAGTATTTAACAGGTAGTATATCGAAAAATTTTCTCTCGGGTCCTTCCTGTAAAAATGTGGCTATATAATCAAAGGAATTAAATTTCATGAAGTTTAAAATGGCGGAGAATTCTATCTTCGCAATACTGTTGCGCTCTACTTGGTGGTATAGCGTATTAATAGGTTTAGTTATTATAGCTCTTTGTACAGCGGTGACTGATGCTAAATACATAGCGCTAAGTATTACTGCAGGTCTTCCTTTTTTGGTTATAGGCGGGTGGGCGTGCTTTAAGCAATCACAACAACCTTCGCAAAAGCGTGTTTTAGAAGTAACAGAACAGGCAAAAAAAATGCAGGCACTCGCTGTGGCGCAAAAGATAGCGGATAATTACGTAAGTAATGGCTATGAGTCGAACATCTACAAAGGTAATGGTGCTGAGATAGAACTATCGCGTGGCCATCATAAGCTGTTGATATGTGCTAAAAGATTCAAAGCGGCCAATACGGGAATTGAACCACTGAAATCATTAGTGGTTGTTGGCGAAACAGCTGATGCTACGGGCTACTTGTACGTGACACTCGGTGATGTCACTGATACAGCGCTAGATTACGCACAACAAAACCGTATTGAAATCGTACAATCTAGTCGATTGGTCAGTTTATTTGATGGTAAGGCGAAAGTAAGCTGATTTCATTTCGATTATTGAAGCCGTCAAACGCTTGCCGCTATTACGTGAATGCATCCACGCAATAGCAGGGTTATGCCTTAGGGAAATATTAGTCAGCTATCATCTCCAATACTATTTTTCCAACCGTGCGTTTGCTCTCAATGCGTTGATGTGCGAGCTGTGCATCCGCCAGTGGTAATATTGAATCTAAATGCACTTTCACTTTCCCTTGCTCTATGAGTGTTTTTATCTGGGTCAAGTCAGCGGCGTCTGGTTGTACCCAAAGACGCTGAAAAGTGACTTTTTTGGCAGTTGCCAATGCCTCGTCTAATTCGTCAAACAGTGAAATTAGATGTCCTCCAGGTTTGATGACCGCTAGTGAACGGGAGACAATATCGTTACCACCGCCGACGGCAGAGAAGACTATATCGACAGCTTCTAGCTTGTCTTCAAACTTGCCGTTTTGGTAGTCAATAAATTCATCCACACCTAGGCCTTCAACATAGGCTTTATTTTTTAGTGAAGCAGTGCCTATGACATGGGCACCCGCCGCCTTTGCCAGCTGTACCGCAAAACTACCAACCCCACCGCTGGTATTGTGAATTAATACGCGCTGGCCCTTCTGCAGTTTCCCTTCAGTGAACAATCCTTGCCAAGCTGTGAGTGCTGCTAATGGTACCGCTGCGCTCTGCGCGAAGCTCAGGTTGTTCGGTTTTGGGACGACTAAGTTGGCCTCTGCTGCGAGGTATTGGGCGTAGCAACCGTTTTTTGCGAAGGGGGCCATGACAAAGACTTGATCGCCAACGTTATGAGTGGTTACTTGCTCACCGATTTGCTCAATCGTACCTGCGCCATCCCAGCCTAGAGTCAGTGGTAAAGTGTGTGTACCTGTGTCTTTGAACATGCCGCTGCGAATGTAAGAATCTACTGGGTTAACACCGGCGGCGTGCATTTTTATCAATACTTGATCTGCTGCAATGGTTGGTGTCTGGATCTCAGTGTAATTTAGTTGTTCAGTATCGCCGTAATGGTTGATTAGTGCTGCTTTCATGATGGTGCTCCCGGTGTTTAATGTGTGTGTTTCGAAGTGAGTCCATCTTGCATTAAATAATTCATATCATCTAATTGATCATTAATATAATATGCATTGATTATATCAATGAGTGATATGTCAAAATCTGAAGTCAATAGGGTGCAGCAATGAGCAGATCAGATCTTAATTTATTTGTCATTTTCGATGCGATAATGCAAGAGCAGTCGATTACTGCTGCAGCGCAGCGGCTATTTATGACTCAGCCGTCGGTATCTAACGCGGTCGCGAGGATGCGTCATACTTGGAATGATGAGTTATTTGTTAAGCACGGGCGTGGCATCAAAGCGACACCTTTTGCCAATCAATTATGGCAGCAAGTATCTGAACCTCTCAATACCATCAATAATGCAGTCAACCCAGTGCAGTTTATTCCGGCGATAGCCCGTCGCACGTTTCGCATTGCACTCACCGATGGCATGACCAGTGTGCTCTGGTTAGGGCTGCGAAAAATGTTCGAACAACAAGCTCCGGGAGTTGATTTACACGCGGTCCCTTTTCGTGGTGATGGTGAACAGCTACTGCTCAGTAATGAAGTCGACTTAGTACTCGATAGTTACAAAGGTGACAATAAACTGATTCACAGCCAGTGGATGAGCGATTTTAAGTTTGTCTGTGTTATGCGTCCCGACCATGCTTTGGCAGCACAAGAGTTGAACTTAAAAACGTTTTTGTCGGCCGAGCACTTATTTGTGTCATTATCAGGAGATGCTCAAGGTGCAGTAGATGCCAAGCTGACAGAGTTAGATAAGCAAAGGCGCATTGCCATGACCGTCAATAGTTTTAGTGGCGCTTTTCCGTTACTCGCAGAAACAAATTTGATCAGTACCTTGCCCGATGCTGCTACCCTCGATGCAGTGGCTGCAGGATTGGTCATTACTAAAGAATTACCTATAAATATAAGTGACGTAAAAATATATATGTCTTGGCACACGCGACAACGTCGCGACCCGGCACTGAATTGGTTAAGGAATAGGATCGATAAAGTTTATAAAAAAACAGTGATTGAGCGGGCTTGTTAGCATCTATTGCCGAAAAGAGACTCCAGCAAAACTGCTTTGACTGGGTGGAAAGTTAATAGCGTATTGTTCATGGGTAGCAGCCTGAAACGGCATTTTAATGTGGTTTCACCGCTAGCACCATTTTCTTGTGACTAGAGGTTACTATTGGTCTTACTCGCGGAACCGGAATCCTCAAAAATCTAAAGATCCCCGGTGATGGGTACCGGAGGACTATTACCATGCATTGCCTTGCGCTATCAGTAGACGATCAATGTTAATGATTGAAGCGTCTCTTTTGGCGGCATTAGCATAGAAATTAGCTCTATCAAGAATCAAATTTTCGGCTCTGTTGCTGTTTGATGCAATTACTTTGCCCGCCAAACTGAAACTTCTGAATGCATTTTGGAAAGACTGAGTGAATGAGCTTAGATTATTTATTCTTAAGTCAATATTGATATTATTCATCGTGTTTCTCCATTGTTTGTTGTTTTGATGCCGCCTATATTCGACTTTTTTCTGGTTACTGACAAATGATAAAAACTTTTATCGATTAAGTAATTCTTAACTCATTAGCGCCTTATACAAGCTTTATCCTGTAACTTATAGACAAAAACAGGGCTGCTGGAGAGCTTTTGTCCGTTTTTATGCCGCTGTAGCTGTGAAACTAAAGCCCCACTCACTGCGTATTATTTATAAATCGTTCTATCTTATATTTTGTTGGAGAAGTGTGTGATGCATTCATTGAGCAATCGAATACTCTATGCTTGCCTTGTTGTCAGTTTAAGTACCACAGCAATGGCGGAAAAATTTGAATTCAAAAGCAGTGGCATAAAGACCCAACTGGTTGAGCTTTACACCTCACAAGGTTGCAGTAGTTGTCCGCCAGCAGAGCATTTACTTTCAGCACAGTTGCAGAATAATAGATTGTGGAAAGAGCTGATCCCAATCGCATTCCACGTAGATTATTGGGATTATTTAGGTTGGAAAGATATTTACGCGCAAGCAAGCTTTACTGAACGACAACAAAAACATTTTCAATTGGGCAATATCAGTCATGTTTATACGCCAGGCTTTGTCGTTGATGGTCGGGAATGGCGTGGTTTTTTCAGCGCTCATGATATTCCAAAAGCTCAAGAAATGGGTGGAAATCTCACCTTAAGCTGGGACAGTGAAAGTCACAATGCCCAAGTGAGTTATCAGCAGGCTCTCAGGCAGCCTAAATTTTGTTATGTCGCTGTATTGGGTTTTGAGCAAGGTGTTGCTATTCAAGCAGGCGAGAATAAGGGGCTTAAAGTCAACCAGGACTTTGTTGCACTGCAAGTGCGCAAAACCGCCATTGAAACGTCAGGCGGTAATTATCGGTGCCAAGCGGTGATGGATATCAAAATGGCTGGTTTAGCTAAAAATACTCGTGCGATAGTGAGTTGGATCACCGACAGTGCAGAGCAACCATTACAAGCCACCGGTGGGTGGATTTGATGGACTCTGACGAAGGAAGTAGCGAATAATTCCCAAGGTTGCCCCTGTGGAAATATAAGAGGCCATCAAAGATGGAGCTAGTTTCATCTGTCGTTACTTTGTCAGGAAATTTGTAAAAGACCGGCTATTCATTGTGTTTCCTTATCCGTGATATGCCCTCTTAGACTTACCTGACAAAAAGCACAGAGAATACAGGCATAGCAATATAACTTTGTGGATAGTGATATGGAGAAGGGGGCTTTAAATTGGCAAGTTCTTATATAGAAGGAGATTAGCTGCTTTAAAGGCTTACCTAATCATTCTAAACCAACGCCATAAACTAAGTACATCTGCCAATGCGCTTGCGACATAGGTCAATGCGCAAGCTTTCAAAATCTGCCTAGCTGCTACCATATGCTCTGCGGGTAAATAACCTTGGGCTAAGATAGGTAGGGCTTTTTTATAACTCGCATCGTATTCCTCAGGTAGAATTGCCGCGTACATCAACACTGAAATAAGCATAGTGACAATACCTATAGCGATGCCAAAAAACATAATTGCTGGGCTTTTTATAAGAAAAGTCAGTACCGGTATGCCCATTAAAATCATTGATCCGACGCGTTTAATCAACATCGCTTTGCCTAAGTATTGCTGGCGCAATTTAGTTACAGGTTCATTTCTATTAAATTGAATCGCATGGCCCACTTCGTGGGCGGCAACTGATACAGCAGTCAGTGATTTACCGTCATAGACATCTGGGCTGAGACAGACAATTTTTTCATCCGGCGAATAATAGTTTTCACCCGCGCCGCCCATCTGCACTTGCACACCTGTTAGTTCAAAGCGCTCAACAAGATGCGTCGCTAACTGCGCACCAGTGCCCGGCATATTCGGTATCTGCGTTGAATGTTTATGCAAAACATAACGCACCCACAGTGATGGCCCGTACGCTAAAGCTAATAGTAAACAGAGAAATAGGATATAAATCATGGTTTTAATCGTCGCTAATAAGATTGTGAAACCTCAGCATGACGACTGCATTTGATAATACGGCGTTAAAAACAGGCTCAATATGCTCATTTACACCAGTAAATTCCGCTATTTCGCCTGCTTTTGCCTTGTCTGCATTCGTGACGCTATGCCGAGGTCTCATTGTAAAATAACAAATGAAGCGTGCCGGTGCTACTTTTTATCAAGAGTTACATTTTGGATTTCGCAATAATGAGTAAACCCGTGCATAAAATTGCGATCGCAAAAATCATTTGCTGGGTTATCTGCTCACCCAGTAAAAGCGCCGCAAGCGTCATCGTCACTATGGGAACTAACAGAGAGAAAGGCGCGACTTGTGACACGGGGTGGCGTCGACAGAGCCACGCCCAGCAGCCGTGACTGAGAATGCTGGAGACAATGGTGGAATAGAGTATGGCTAGATACCCTTGGGAGGTTACATTAGCGAGGGTTGATAAAGGAGGGCCCTCCATATAATAAGCGATCATACCCACCAGTGGAGCACCAAAAATAGCTGTCCAGCCGATGATATCTATCGGGCGAATATTACTGGGCATCTTGCGTAGTAACACGGAATATAATCCCATGAACATGGCGGAGGCGGTGGCTGTCATTAAAGCAAGGCTAGCACCGAGTAAATTGGGCTCGTAATATAAAATCAGCATTGCGCTAAAGGCCATTATTAAGCCAATAATCCGGCGTCGTCCCGGTTTTTCTTGCAGCAGCAGCCAAGCAAAAAGTAAGGCAAAAGCGGGATTTAGTTGAATAAATAATGAAATAGCGGAAACATTTGAGGTTAATTGCGAAGCTAAAAATAATAAACCAAAGTGGCCGAGTACTAATGCTAAGGTAATGCACAGGTAATATTTCAGATGGGGAATGGGATTGCGTAAGAAAAAAGCTAACAGTAAACCCACTAAACATAAACGAATAGCCAATGCGCTCCAACTGGGGATTTCAAGCACGGCGTATCTGATGGCTAAAAAGTTTCCACCCCAGCCTATTAATGCAACAGCTAGCGCGAGAAAGTCAATTGCTCTCCAGGGGTGATTGGTAAAATTTGACACGGACGCTTGGCTCTCCAAAGAATAGTACAGTTTTAAATGCGCGGTGAGTATAAAGGAAGGTGTTTACTCAGGCTATATCATTGATACCGGTTTTAGTTGATGTAGCGACCTAAAGTAATAAGTGAGTAAAAAACCGCTATTGAAACTGAAATTCAATAGCGGTTTTTAGCTCGGCTCGAGCTCTAGGTTCGCAAATCTATAGGCGACTGCTTAAAGCACTTTACTGAGGAACTGCTGGGTGCGCTCGCGCTGCGGATTATTGACTAAGTCTTTGGCAGGGGCCAGCTCTTCAATCACCCCTTGATGAAAGAAAGCTATTCGATCGGAAACATCGCGAGCAAAATTGATTTCGTGAGTTACCACAATCATGGTCATGCCATCTTCACGTAACAAGCGCAGTGTATCTAGCACTTCTCCAACAAGTTCTGGATCTAACGCTGATGTCACTTCATCAAACAACATATAGCTAGGTTCCATTGCCAGTGCTCTAGCAATGGCCAAACGCTGCTGCTGCCCGCCTGACATACGTGTTGGGTAGGTCTGTAATTTGTCACCTAAACCAACATGTTTAAGGTGCTTTTCGGCAATACTGTAAGCTTCATCTTTTGATTTTCCCAGCACTATTTGTGGTGCAAGAGCTACGTTATCCATCACTGATAAGTGCGGGAAAGAATTCCACTGTTGGAATACCATGCCTATTTCACGACGTAGTTTGTTCACATTAGTGTCTGCACAGTGCACGTCAACACCGTCCACTAAAATTTGACCACCTTGTATCTTTTCCAGTGCATTAATGCAATACAGCATCGTCGACTTGCCTGAGCCGCTGGCGCCAATGACACTTAATACCTCACCTTTTTCTACACTCAGATCTATGCCTTTAAGTACACGTAAATCACCAAAAGACTTATCAACACCTTGTAACTTAATCATACTGCCACCTCTGTTCTAATCTAGCCGTAATTTTGCCAATGGGGTAAGACAGGGCAAAATAGAAAGCCCCTACGATTGCCAAAATAATGAATGGCTCTTGTGTTCTTGTGATGAGTATTTGCGATGCCCGCAAAAGCTCTAAGTAACCGAGCACCGAGACGAGTGCAGAGTCCTTTAGCACGCCGAGTGCCACACCTGTCCATGCAGGTAGCATCGCTCTGGCGCCAATGGGCCAAACGACATAGCGCATATCTTGAAAATAGCTCATACCTAATGACCTGGATGCGCGACGCATAGACTCAGGCACTGCCTCTATCCCACCACGTGCCACTTGTGCTACCAACGCGCTGGTATAAACGGTCAGTACAATGCAACCGGCTGCAAAGGGTTCTAAAGGAATCCCTAAAATCGGGAAAAAGTTAAAAAACAATAAAAGTTGGATAATCAGCGGAACGCTGCGAAAAATATCTAAGATAGACCCCAAAATATAACGCGCGTATTTGGAGGCGTAGAGAGCCCAACCAAATAAGCAACCGAATACCGATCCGATAGAGATCGAAATAATCGATATCAGTAAAGTACCGCCAGCGGCTTGTGCTAAAAAAGGTAAGTCATTAACACTAAAACTGGTGAAAAACTGTATCGTACTAGCTGATTCTGACATAGCGCTCTCCTAATAAGTAAATAGCCGACGACTGAGTAAGTGAGCAGCCACTAAGATGGCCTTTACTAACACGTAGTAAAAAACAGCGGCAACGAGAAAGAATTCAAATAACCTGAAAGTATTAGATGCTAAGAACTGGGTTTCACCGGAGAGCTCGCGAAAGCCCACTAACATTCCCAGAGAGCTCATTAGTACAGCCCATACCATTTGGTTGGTCATAGGGTAGTAAACCAATTTGAATACTTGCGGAATGATAATGCGTAAATAGGTTTGGCTAGCACTCATGCCTAAGCAGCGCGCTGCATTGTATTGTGCTTTGGGTATCGCTTGAAAACCACCGCGAAAATTCTCTGCTAAGTAGCCCGCATTGTTAAATGCTAAGCCGCAAAGCACTATCATAAACGGGCTTAAGTGCCAGCCAAAAGCACCTAACCCAAAACCGAAAAAGAATAGTTGCAATAGGGCGGGGGTGTTGCGAGCGAGTTCAACCCATATAGTGGCAAATATATACATAGCTTTATTGCCATACAGGCGCATCATCGCCAGCCCTAAGCCTATAATAATGCCGATAATCATTGAAAGAATCGCGGCCTCAAGGGTAATTAATGCGGCACTAAATAAATCTGGCAACGCTTTAATAACAGGGCGCCAGTGAAAGGTATAATCCATGAAAATGCCTTTAAGTAAGACGCGATATCATAACGCTATGTGTACAGGTATTAGTACTTTACCCATCACGCTATTTCTCGCATTTTTATCCATAGAGAGATCTCTGCATAACGTAACGAACGAAGATAAGAAAAGGAAAAAATCGGCGAAATAGCGGAGTCAGTGTGCCCCTTCTTATGGGCATTACTGGTGTAAACGAGCATTTCTAGATGATTTAAGCATTACTTAATTCATGTTTGTTGAGCCGATTTTTAACGCCGTATTATCAAGTGCAGTCGTTATGCTGAGATCCATAGGGATACGACAGATATAAATCGCTGCTAAGCTGCGTAAACAGCTATAAGCAGCAGGGTAGTTAGGGAATTAATACATTACATTCGGTATACGTAGTGCAGGGGCATCGCCGCCGACGTATTTACCCCAAAGATCTTGATAGCGTCCGCTACGTACTTGATGAGTAACAAATAAATTCAAGTAATTTAACCATGCAATATCTTTGCGTGGTCCAGCGACAGAGGTGTAATCTGTTGTCCAAGGCATACGTGGCCCAGCAGCTAGATTAGTAAATTGGCCAACCACAGGTTTAATCGTCGTGTTGGTAGTAAGACCAGCATCTGCTTTACCTTGTGCGACCGCTAAGAAAACTTCGTTTTCACTCTGGTAGCCTTGGTAGAGGCTTTCTGTGCCCCACTTTTTAGCATATTTCAAAAATTCTTTTTCAGGAACCGTGCCAATAGCACCGGCGATACGCTTACCTTTCATATCCTCAAAAGTCTTAATAGACCCTTCTTTAGGCACAATAGCTTGAGCGTAGTAAATAGCGTAAGGAATAGAGAATCCAACGGTTTTAGCACGCTGTAAACTGTCTGAAGTACCACCAAAAATCACATCGGCGCGATTATTAACAATAGCGGGTAAGCGTTCTGCCCAAGTGAGCGGAACAATTTTAGAGTCTACGTCTAAAGCCGCTGCTAAATCTTTGCAGTATTCAACATCAAAGCCTGCGGGCTTATTATTTGCATCGCGATAGCCAATGGGTGGGAAATCAAGTACGACACCACAGCGTAGCTCACCTTCTGAAATGACATCATCTAACTTGTCTGCGCTAGCAGTAGTCGACATTGAAAAAGCAAGCGCCGCGGTGGTCGCTAGGGTTGTAAAACGTTTCAGCAAATATGACATGAAGAGTTACCTTTAAATTATTTTTTTTTGAAAGCTCGATAACAATAGCATTGAATACAAGTTGTCGACAACAATTATTTTAATAGTATTTAGCGTGCGTTTGGCGACAGATAATGATTGACGCTGTAGGTTTGGCAAGATAATGTTCGCTCATTAGAATTTAACAAAGGCTGTTAAAATGCGCTGGACAAAAACGCTGAATATGGTTGAAGCACATGCAGAAGGCGAAGTAGGCCGCGTTGTTACTGGTGGGATATTAGATATTCCCGGCAGTACGATGCTTGATAAAATGATCTATATAAATGAAGTGGACGATAGTATTCGTCGCTTTTGTGTATTTGAACCGCGTGGCTATGCGCAGATGAGTACAAATTTACTGTTGCCGCCGACGCGCCCTGATGCCGATGCAGGCTTTATTATCTTGCAAGGTGATCAGGCCCATGCGATGTCGGGTTCTAACTGTATTTGTGTGACTACGGTGCTGCTTGAAACCGGTATCCTTGAGATGAAAGAGCCGCAAACTACGGTGCGTTTTGACATGCCGGCGGGTTTGATTACAGCGACAGCACAGTGCAAAGAGGGAAAATGTGAAAGCGTTGAGCTCGATATGAATCCTAGTTTTGTACAGGCTTTAGATGTCCAAGTAGCTACTGAGCAGTTCGGTACATTAAAAGTAGATATTGCTTTTGGGGGTATTTTCTATGCTTTAATTGATTGTGTCCAACTCGGCATTAGCATTGAGCGCAGTAGTGCTAAGAAGATAGTAGAAATTGGTTGCGAAGTGCAGCGCCAATTAAATAAAGAACTCGAAATAGTACACCCAGAAAATGATCAGCTCAAAGGCATTGCCTATACAATGTTGATAGATAAAGGCCCAAATGGTGAGTTGCGTAGTGCAACGGTATTACCACCAGGAAGAGTTGATAGATCCCCCTGTGGCACCGGAAATAGTGCACGTATGGCGGTGATGTACGCACGTGGAGAAGTCGCAGTAGGTGATACCTATAGTGCATATTCCATCATAGGCAGTCGCTTTGATATGACGGTTGCAGGTACCACCACTGTGGCAGGTCGGGTTGCGGTATTACCAAAAGTCTCTGGGCGCGGTTGGATACACGGTATACATCAAATAGGTGTCGATCCCACAGATCCGTATCAAGAAGGTTACAGCGTGACTGATTGTTGGGGCGATGCTGACGATTTAGTCAGATAATCCTAAATTCGGCAGTTAACCGCTATGAATTCGCGTCAAGCTTAAGAGTGATAAGTAAAATACAGCTAAATCATTTTTCACTCAATAAGAGAAGGCGCTACACCTCTTTATACTTGTTAAATCACGTCGTAGCGGCGTTACGGCTTTTGTAAAGGGAACAACCATTTACTGCAATCCATGCCTTGCTACGACGTAATTTTCCTGCGTATAAAAAGGTGTCCAACAGTCGAATCTAGGATAATGAACGAGACATAAAAGATGACAGAAAATAACTTAGCGGGACGCCATATAGCGGTGGTAGGAGCGGGCATCGTCGGCGCAAGTTGCGCGGCACAGCTGTGCTTACAAGGTGCTAAAGTAACCATTATAGATCGCGCATTACCTGGAATGGCAGGTCCTTCAAGAGGTAATGCGGCGCATATTGCCGCCCCGGAAATCATACCTATGGCAACTCCCGGCATTGTATTGTCGGCTTTTGGGATGCTACTTGATAAAAGCTCGCCGCTTAAAATCCCTCTGAGTCAATGGCCGTTCTTACTGCCATGGCTGCTGCGTTTTGCCTTAAATTCAACAAAAGCTACCCATTATGCCAATATAGAAAAGCTCGCTGAAATAAATAGCAGTGTGTTCAGTGATGTGGAACAACTGTTTGCCAAAGTGGGCTTAAGTGAGCAGCTACATAAAGACGGAGCGCTGTATTTGTATGAAAGTGAATCCAGCTTAGCTAACGCGGCAGATGAATTTGCAATACGTGCTAAGTACGGTTATCAGTCAGAACTGCTAAGTGCAGAACAAATATATGCACTTGAGCCTAACTTGGCGAAAATATTTGCAGGAGGTTATAGACTACCTCAGTGGATGAGCGTGAGTGATCCGAAGAAGGTGGTGAGCGAACTCGTGAAGTTTTGTGTCAAACAAGGTGCTGAGTTTGTCTGTGAAGAAGTGTTGCAGATGAGTAAATCATCTAAAACGGCTGCAAAAAATGTCACGCTGCATTTTAACAATGGTGGAGTACAGCACTTTGACAAAGTAGTGCTCAGTGCCGGTGTTTTCTCTAAACCTCTGTTGAACAAGTTGGGTACGCCAAAAGTAGTGGAAGCCGAACGCGGTTATAACCTCACCTATACTGATCCACAAATGAGCTTAGCGAGAGCGGTTTTGTTTGGTGACAGAGGTGTAGTAGCAACACCATTAGATCACGGTATTAGAATCGGTGGTTGGGCGGAGTTTGGCGGAATTAAACGGCGCGCTAGTGAAAAGCACTTTGCAGCAATAGATAATATAGCAGCCCAACTGTTCCCCCAGATGCAAAGGCAGCAGCATTATCGCTGGATGGGGCACCGGCCCTCTACGCCAGATTCGTTACCTATCATAGAGCGCAGTGCGGCCAATGAGCATATAGTGTATGCGTTAGGTCATGGTCACTTAGGTTTAACGCAAGGGCCAACGACCGCGAAAATGGTCGCATCCTTAATGTAGCAAAGCAGCCATTGGAAAACAGAGAAGCTTTGCACAAAAGTCGTTATTGTTAGCTCACAGAGATAGAAGATGTGTGGCTTGTGGATAAGTAAGCTAAAAAACGCGTTTTCACTTCAATCGTATGCTCGTGGGCTAGGCGTTCTGCAAGGTCTACATCTTGCGCCCTAATGGCATCAATTATATGGTTGTGCTCAACGACTAATTCTGGGGGTAAGCTGTCGTTATAAGAACGGAAGTATAAACGCAGTATACGTCGTCCTTCATCGAGCAGAGTTGAGTAACTTTTGGCTAAATAGCTATTGCGTGAGGCGTTGGCTATTAGCATGTGAAATGCTTGGTTGCGTTCAATCATTGCCAGTACATCACCATCGTGAACCGCTTTAGTAAATTGTTCTTGGCACAAATCTATAGCGACTAAATCTTGCTCGGTGCGCAGTTTCGCGGCAAGGCGATGCGTGGCGCGCTGTAACAGATCAATCGCATCTATATACTGTGGGAATTCTTCTATATTGAGCGGCGCGATAATTGTGCTTTTGTTGGGTAAGGTATTGACTAGTCCTTGTGACGCAAGACGCACTAATGCCTCACGAACAGGGGATCTAGAAACACCAAAGCGTTCGGCTAAGCCTACTTCATCAACAGGTTGACCAGGGCTTAAATGCAAAGAGAGAATTTCCTCGCGCAATACATTAAAAATGCGATTAGCGCCTTCTCCACGCGTGCGCTTTTCTTTGACAGGGATTGCTTTACTCAATGTAGGGTCCTTAATTTAGCCAATATATAGTTTAGTTTTTATTTTAAATGCTTGCTAGATGGCTGCGTTAACAACTGTCAGTACAATTTCATTCTATGAATAGGTACTAATTCTACCTTTTTTTAATGAGTTTGTAATCGGAAATTTATTTAGTATACAAACTGTATTCAATCCAGTATAGTTTTTCTCAATGACTATTGGTTAACTGCCAAAAAATTGAGAATTTAGCGCGCTAAGTACCACTTAAGCGGCACACAAATGAGGAATTAAAATGAAATTTCAAGGTATATACACTCCTATCATTACATCATTCAATAGCGACGGAAGTATTAACTACGAAGGCTGGAAAGACGTCATTGATAATCAAATTGACAACGGTGTGCACGGTTTAATTGTCGGTGGATCTACGGGTGAGTTTTACACTATGTCTAAAACTGAGCGTTTAGAGCAGTTTGCTTTCGCCAATGATTACATTGCAGGGCGTGTACCTTGGATTGCGGGTGTCAACGACATGCTTGCCACAGAAGCCTACGCCTATGCTGCATCCGCTAAAGAGGCAGGTGCCAATGCAATGTTAGTTGCAGCCCCTCCATACTCTTTACCCGATGAGAGTGAATTAGCTGCACACGTTATTCGTATTGATGAAGCGGCAGACTTACCGATTATTCTTTATAACTACCCAGGACGCACAGGCGTAGAAATGGGTACTAGCTTCATGGATCAAGTTGCCGATAGAAAGAACATTGTGGCAATTAAAGAATCGAGTGGCGATGTAAACCGTATTCATCAGATTACCTTAGACTACCCGCAAGTACAGTTAAGTGCCGGCGCGGAAGACCAAGTATTAGAGTTCTTCTCTTGGGGTGCACAGAGCTGGGTTTGCGCATGCGCTAATATATTCCCTAAAGCTTGTGTCGCATTTTATGAAGCTTGTGTGCTCGAGAAAGATTTCGTTAAAGGTCAGCAGTTTATGGCGACATTGATGCCGGTGATGGAGTT
>Ga0209291_1002532_pt1 | contig 14635 bp, 8 predicted proteins | sample GOMGulsemesocosm_FD_184633 | JGI IMG/M metagenome (GOLD analysis project Ga0209291, IMG submission 184633) | Methane-oxidizing microbial communities from mesocosms in the Gulf of Mexico - GOM9B Gulf of Mexico (SPAdes) (version 2) | ecosystem: Environmental > Aquatic > Marine > Cold seeps | place...
TGAGAACTTAAACACCCTTGAGTTTGCAGCACAGTATCAAAAATGGGCACTGAACCCGCAATACCTCATGCAAATGATCCCTTTGATACAACAACGCGTCGAGAAATTCTCCGATGTTGCGCCACTGGCAAGCTTTTTCCTATCCGGCATGCTAGAGCTTACCGAAGCAGATTTTAAGCACAAATCTTTATCAATCGATGATACGCGTAAGATTTTACAATTTGCAGTTTGGCGCTTAGATACTCACAACCAATGGGATAAAGATTCACTTTTCAATACCATTAAACAACTGGCCGATAGCATGGCGTTAAAAATAAGAGATTTCTTAGCACCGTTATTTATCGCCGTTGCCGGCACTAATCAGACTGTCTCTATTATGGATTCTATGTCTATCTTAGGCCCAGATATGACTAGAGCGCGTTTAAGACATGCGTTAAACACTTTAGGTGCGGCGTCTAAAAAAGAAGGGAAGCGCTGGGAAAAAGAATATAAAGCATTGCCTACAGAGCAATAAATTCTTGCCGTATCTATATGATAAAAATTAATCAGCGTAACAATCAACTTAGCTATTGATTTTATTCTCTAATATGGCAAAATACGCGCCACTTCAAAGAGCAATCTTTAAGTGGCGTTTTTTTATATATGGGGCCATAGCTCAGCTGGTAGAGCGCAACGCTGGCAGCGTTGAGGTCAGGAGTTCGACCCTCCTTGGCTCCACCATATAATGAAACCAAGTTTATCAATAAAGATGGGGCCATAGCTCAGCTGGTAGAGCGCAACGCTGGCAGCGTTGAGGTCAGGAGTTCGACCCTCCTTGGCTCCACCATCTTATTCCTCGATAAACTTCAAAAACCAAACCTATTCTTGGCTTTACTACCTCTCAGCACTCCATGCTGAAAACTTTGGCAAATACATAACACAAAGCAGCGGTATAACGATCACAAACACAATCAACGACACTGCCTGTGGCGCAATTAAATTAGTTTGTTGAACAGCAGAAATCACCATCGCAGCACCCGCCATTTGTATAAAACCTAATACCGCTGAAGCAGTACCCGCACTATCGGCAAATGACGATAGCGCAACAGCGCTAGCAGGACCGATAGACAACGCCAATCCTGCACTCAAAAATCCCACTGGCATCATAAAGGCTACAGCTGCGTATAAGCCCTTGAAATCATACAGAGACAATAGCGCCAACAAGCAACCTCCAACTAACATTAACGACAAGCCTAAACCCACCATAAAGCGGTTACCGTAAGCCGTAATCCACTTAGGCGCCAAGAAACAGCAAATGATACTCAAACATGCATTAAACCCAAACAACAGACTGAAGGTCATTTGGGAAACTTCAAGGTGCGCAATAAGCCATAGTGGCGCGTAACTAACATAGCTCAATATACACGCAAGCCCCGCCATGACACAAAACGCATAAAAAACAAAACTTCTATTAGCGAGCACTCGTTTAAATTTTGTCAGGCTATAAAGTTTACTTTTTGCCGATGCCTTGCTATTAAGCTCACTTAACGTCTCGGGCAAGTAATAGGCAACTATTAAAAAAACCGCTGCTGAAAAAGCAAACATAAAAATAAAAGTAGAGCGCCATCCATAATACTGCGCCAATGCACTGCCCAAAATCGGCGCAACTGCCGGCACTATACTCAACACCCCGTTTAAATAACTGTATACCTTACTACTGCGCTCATACGTATAGACATCTCGCACGACACTAAAGATCACCACAGAAATCGCACAAGAAGCCAACCCTTGCAAAAAACGTAACAGCTGCAAATGCACTATATCCGAGACAAGAGAAGCCCCTAAGGCACTTGCACAGTAAAGCAACAAACCGACCAGCGCGACTATCTTACGACCGTATTTATCAGCAACAGGCCCTACAAATAATTGACCAATCCCTACCGCGAAGAAAAACAATGAGATGGTGGATTGAATTTGACTGCTGTTAGCGCTTAACTCGACAGCCATGTGAGGCATAGAAGAAAGGTAGATATCGATCGCCATCGGACTTAAAACGACCATCGACATTAATAAAAATAAAATATTTCTTTGCACTAAAAAACCAATTATAAACAAGATACTTCATTAACAATAAAGAAAAGTGACTTTAGAAATCGTCCTCATTAAACTCTTCACTGACTTCGCCATCATTGACAGCTTGTTCACGCATACCCATATAGGCATCGCGTACAAAAATATAATCATCGCCGGTAATCAATGTCTCAAACTTAAACAGCTGCGCTCTAGCATTCAGCAGCCTTACGCCATAACCGACATTTCTTGTGGGAATATGATCAACATTTGCCCATAGATCTAAGGGGACAAATTTGGCGGGCGAATCTCTAAACGAGCCTGGGCCAAAGAAAGGCAGTACTAAATAAGGCCCTGCGGGCACACCCCAAGCACCTAATGTTTGACCAAAGTCCTCATGGTTTTTATCCAACCCCATACCGGTTGCAACATCTAATATACCACCCAAGCCAATGGTCGTATTGAATAAGATTCGCCCCAAATCAACCGCAGCGCTTTCAAACTTAAACTGCATCAAGTCATTTGCCAGCACCCCAACATCACCGATGTTTGAGAAAAAATTACCCACACCCTGTTCAACGATATCAGGGGTGACCGCCTGGTAAGTTTTAGCTAAGGGTTTAAAGACAAACGCATCAAAATTGGCATTAAAAGTATAAATTGCGCGATTCATCCCCTCGAGCGGATCATTAGCTTCTTGTGCATAGACAGGCACAGCCAACACCAGAGCAGCACTTAACAATAAATATTTAACTTTTTTCACCAGAAATCCTTATCGAATACTTTATTAATGTATTTTAGCACAGCTTTTACTCGTAAAAAAACGAGCAGACAAAAAAAAGACTCCCGAAGGAGTCTTTCTGTATTACGTGTATTCTTTCAAATTAGAAAGAGATAGCGTAACGTAGTTTAATTTCATCATTCAATGCTGTTGGTAGGCTTTGACCTGCAGTGTTGTAATCAATGTATCCCAAAGAAACACTTGCATTTCCACCAAGAGCGTATGCAGCAGACACGTTAATTGCCTTAATATCAGTTTGAGATGAAGCTTCTAAATCTCGCACTTCATACTGTGCAGCAAGAGTTAAGTCGTTCATTACATACTTAGCAGACAAAGAGCCATAAGATGCAAAATCTTCTTTCTCACTGATAGCAGCACCAACTGTAACAGCACCGAAATTAACAGTACCACCTAGGCCCCAAACTGTAACATCATCAGTTGCAGCTGTTCCAGCTTTGTTACCGCCTGCTGCAGTATTAGCACCCAAACGCTCTCCACCAGCACCGAAGAAGACACTTACTCTATCATTGCTGTAACCAAGACCTAGACCATACGAGTCTTCGGTTCCTGAAGCATTTCCATCAGCTCCATCAACGTCACCAACTCCAGCGAAGAACTGAAAGCCATTCACAACGTTCGACTCATATGACACAGTGCCAGCTACGAATTCAGAACCAGCTACTTCTAGAGAACCATCATGGATGGCAGTCATTGTTTGAGCGCCTTCAGCACGCTGAACTGGGCTATCAGCTTGACCTAAAATAACCTTACCGAAATCACCAGCAATGTATAGAGCAACTTTGTTGGTCGCTACATTGTCGCTATTCTCGCCATCACTTTGAATACGAATGAAGTAACCAGCTGTTAGGCCATTATTCATTGTTTCTTCGCCCTTAACACCGATACGTAGACGCGAAATTCCACTGTCAGTGTGAGTATTAGCAACACCATCTTTATCAGTGATATCAAAACGTGTAGAACCGAAAAGAGTTGCATCAGCTTGAGCAACCATTGGTACAGTCATTGCGCCAGCAACTGCTAGAGCGATAATTGACTTTTTCATTTAATTTTCCCCTTAAATATTCAACATACTAGTAGTGAATTTTTTATTTCTAGTTTCTTTTAATGCGTTATCCAACCTGAGTATAGCTGGTCACACATTTAAAAAATACTATATATTTAGAATAATTTAAACACAGTTCACGAATATTTCGTCTAATAACTGTATTTATATTCAATTCGTTAGTGCAAAGAGCTATTACTTAACCTAAACAAACTGCTTTAAATACCTTGCTTAAGTTAACAAATAGCCCTGCGCAATATTTGCCGGAATTAAATCATAGGATCATTTGCAGTGCAACCCCTTGAAAAAGTTCCCCATAGGTTAAACTAGATATAGGAATTTTTCCTACGCCTGTTTAATTTCTTGCCACTTCTGTTGCATTCTTTTTTGCGAAACACTTTCTCTGGTACCCAATTGTTGGGCAAATAAAGAGATTCTATATTCTTCTATTAACCAGCGGTATTTTACTAACTCAGGTTCGTATTCACTGCGCTCCTCACAAGCTTGTAGCTTTTCATAGACCCGTTGCTCTAACGCATTCACTTGTGCCGATAACATTTTTTGTCTAGGCAACTCTCGCTGATATTTTTCAATGCGCATTTCAATGCCTTTCATATATCTTGTGTATTGTTCTAGCTCAGACCACGATATAAGGGACAAGTAGTTTTTGTTAAAGAGTCTTTCTAACTGTTGCTTTATGTCTGATACGATAGTGATGGTGGTGAGTAACTGAGTGCCGCTAACGGCTTTTTGCAGCTGATGGTACTGTCGATGTAAAGCGTGAACTTGCTCTGCAATTTTTGTTAACCATTTTTGATAATCGACTATGACAGAGGTGCTCCCAATTCGCTCTTTAAAGGCTTTTTCTGTTCTTGGAAGATCTGCATCTAACGACAAGGTTTCTCGTAGCGCAAATGAATGAATTTCATTTTCCAAGTGCTTTTTGTTGAATTTTTTTCCAACAAATAAAGTGCTTTCATTTATTTTTGGCACTTTTGAACGTACTTTTTTGAGCTTAGCTGCCAACAAGTTACTCGCCAACAGAGTCATCGCCTGCACGCTTTTGCTCTTGGCGTAACCTTTATTCATGCTCAATACTAAATCAACTGTCTCTGCATTAATAATCAACGTAGGCCATGCAACCACCTGAATACCACCCTGCTTTACTTCTATTGTCTCCGGAAAATCACCAAAACTCCACTGCGTTAAACCTTTTTCGCCCCACTCTTGATTGCCACTAGCGTGTAGGGTTTCATCGACTAACTGTGAATATTGATCAGATAAAGCTTCTATATCACGCCCCTGCGACAAGGTTTTATCATTGTTATCCAGTAGTTTAATATTGAATTGCAAGTGCTTATCTAATTGCACTTGCTCAAATTCCGGCAATTCAAGCTTCACACCTGTCATGCGCAACAAATGACGCGCAAGCTGCTCTAGTAAGCTGCCATTGGCAAAATCTGCGCTTTCAACAAAAGCATTCACATAGTCAGGAATAGGCACAAAATGCTTGCGCCTGGCTTTAGGTAACGCCTTTAAAAGCGCAATACAACGCTCTTTAAGCATGCCAGGCACTAACCACTCAAGCCTTTCGCGAGAGAACTGCTTTAATAGAGCAACGGGTAAATGCAAGGATACGCCATCATCTGTACTGGTCGGGTCAAAGTGATAGCTCAGCTTTAAAGGTATGCCTTTAAACTCAATGCTATTTGGATAATCCTGATCACTAATATGACTACTTGAGCGTTGCAGAATATCTGACTCTTGTAAAAATAACGCTTTGGGCTGTTCTCTCTCTATTTGTTTACGCCACTTTTCAAACCCAGCACCATTAACGATAGGCTGACTACTTAACTCAGCCAGCTTCTGCTCATAAAACGCATACAAGGTGTCTTCATCGACCAACAAGTCTCTTCTTCTAGACTTCGCTTCCAAATGCTCTACATGATCTAGAAGCTGCTGATTGTGTTGGAAGAAAGGCGCTTTTGTATGGTAATGGCCCTCAACCAATGCCGAGCGAATAAATATCTGCTGTGATAATTGCGGCTCAATGCTGCCGTAATTAACGCGCCGTTTTTGAATAATAGTTAAGCCAAACAGCACCACTTGCTCATTCGCGCTTACTTGCGCCTGCTTTTTTTCCCACTTTGGCTCTAGATAGCTGCGCTTGACTAAATGTTTTGCCAAAGGCTCAAGCCATAGCGGGTCTATTTTAGCCGCAACACGGCCAAACAATTTTGAGGTTTCCACTAATTCACTGACCATTAACCATTTCGCGCTTTTTTTATACTGAACCGAGCCCGGAAAAATATAAAAGCGGCGGTTTCTCGCACCTAAAAACTCTTTATTTTCCTGCTTAAAACCGACATGGCTTAATAGACCTGATAGCAAAGAGACATGCACGGCTTGATAACTGGCTTCTGCCTCTTGAACTTTGTAACCCAAACCCTTACAGGCTAATAAGAGTTGTCGATGCACATCGCGCCATTCGCGCATACGCATGAAGGAGAGAAAGTTTTTAGTACAATATTTTCGCAGCTGGTTAGATGATAGCTCCTGTCTTTGTACTTCATAACTATTAAACAAGTTAACGAAACTAGCAAAATCAGAATCTTCGTCCTGATGCTCTTTATGTGCGGCATCTGCTGCTTGCTGTTTATCTAATGGACGCTCTTTAGGGTCTTGCACACTTAACGCACTGGCGATAATAAGCACTTCTTTTAAGGCTTTTTGTCTATTTGCCTCAATCAGCATACGTCCAATGCGTGGGTCTACCGGCAACTTAGCCAGCTCTCGCCCCTGTGGCGTCATTTTCTTCTGCTTAGTGACCGCACCCAGCTCTTCAAGTAACTTAAAGCCATCGGTTATAAAACGGCTATCCGGTGGATCAATAAAGGGAAAAAGACCAATTTCGCCTAATTTTAAGTTGAGCATTTGTAAGATAACGGCCGCTAAATTGGTCCGTCTTATTTCTGCATCGGTAAACTCTGAACGCCCTTCAAAATCGTCTTTTGAATAAAGCCTTATACAAGTGCCAGGCGCGATACGACCACAGCGTCCGGCTCGCTGGTTAGCACTGGCTTGAGAAATGCTTTCTATCGGTAAACGCTGAACTTTAGAGCGATAGCTATAGCGCGATATTCTCGCCACACCGGTATCTATCACATAACCAATACCCGGCACAGTGACAGAGGTTTCGGCCACATTGGTGGCCAATATAATACGCCGCCCCGTGCTTTGACTGACATTAAAAATACTATTTTGCTCTTTTACGCTTAAACGCGCATAGAGAGGCAGAATTTGCGTATTTCGCAACTGTGCTTTTCTTAATGCTTCAGCCACTTCTCTAATTTCACGCTCGCCACTAAAAAACACCAGAATATCTCTGGGACCATTGACAGCCCCTTTTTTGTGAAGCTCATAAATTTCAGAGACGGCTTCAACCACCCCTTGTACTTGACTAAGCTCTTTTACGCCCTCGTCATCTTCACGTGAGCTGCCCTTTAGCCGCTCTTTAAGTAAAGGTCTGTATAAAACATCTACTGGGAAGGTTCGCCCTGAAACCTCTTTGATAGGTGCATTGTTAAAATGCTCAGAGAAACGCGTTAGGTCAATAGTAGCTGATGTAATAATAAGCTTTAAATTCGGTCTTTTTGGTAATATCCGCTTAATATACCCCAATAAGAAATCAATATTTAAGCTGCGCTCGTGCGCCTCATCAAGTATTAATACTTCATACTTTTCAAGTAGTGGATCATGCTGAGTTTCTGCCAGTAAGATGCCATCAGTCATTAATTTGATGAGTGATGCATCAGTGACTTGATCGGTAAAGCGAACTTGATAACCCACCTTTTGACCTAAGGTGCTGCCTAATTCCTGCGCGATGCGCGTTGCAACGGTTCTTGCTGCTAGTCTTCTTGGCTGAGTATGACCAATTAACCCTCTCGCTCCGAGACCTAACTGTAAGCATATTTTGGGTAGCTGTGTGGTTTTCCCTGAGCCCGTTTCACCGGCAATGATCACTACTTGGTTCTTTAGTATCGTCTGCGCTATTTCGTCTGCATGTTCTGATACTGGCAGTTTAGCCAATTCAACCACACCAATTGAATCAAACCGGTTTTTTACCGCTTTGCAGGAGCTATCTATTTCCGACTGCAGTTGAACCAAGATTTTATCGGCGGGCTTATTTTGCTTTAAACGCTGCTGATAATGATCAATTTTACTTTTTAACTTTCGATACTGACTTATTTCACAATTTTTTAATTGTTGATGTAACTGAGCGATAACAGTCAAAATTCAATCTCAATATAATAGGGAAAACAAAAGGAGGGCAAACTCTAAGCTAGCGGTTAATTTCTATCAACAACTCGCTTGACCAAGCATATTAGCAAGAAGCTTAAGGGGATGAGAATATTTGCCCCACTAAATCTGCCAACTCAAAAGTCGCCAGCTCACCGGTGCTTATTTTATTCCACTTCTCATTGTGAGTCAGCGGCTCAGTTGCTATCACAGTAACTTTATCTGTCACCGATGTTTCGTGTTTAAAATTGACACTCACATCGCAATCTCGCAAGGTAGCTTCACCAAAAGGCGCTTTACGAGTAATCCACCAAAGCTTAGTGGTATTGTAGGTAAACAAATAATTAGATTCACCGAGTAGCATATTAAACACCCCAATTGCCCTAAGCTTTTCACAGCACTGATGAATAAATTGACTCAATTGTTCACTACTTTTTGGCCTAACTGGAAACTCTGTTCTTAGCTGATCCATCAACCAGCAAAAAGCATATTCACTATCAGTATTGCCAACGGGAAAATAATGCACTAGCGGCCAATCAAAAATACTTTTTTCCAACTGCCCATTGTGAGCAAATGTCCACATATAGCCCCATAACTCGCGACTAAAAGGGTGAGTATTTTCAAGATTGACACTGCCCACGTTCGCCTGACGTATATGGCTGATCACTTGCGTGCTTTTAATCGGGTGCTGGGTAATGAATTGCGCAATTTTCGAGCTGCAACTAGGATCGGGATCATGAAAACTTCTCAGCCCCTTTCCTTCATAAAAAGCAATTCCCCAACCGTCTCTATGCGGGCCGGTCTCCCCGCCCCTTTGAATTAGCCCACTAAAACTAAAGCAAATATCGGTAGGGACATTTGCACTCATTCCCAGCAACTCACACATTAAAACTTCAACTCCAACTTGGTGGTATTCTCATCCGTTACTTTTGCCCTAGCTGGCTGCTCTACTTTTTTAGCACTTTTATCCTTGGTGCTTTTTTCTTCAAGCTTGTGCTGGCCTTCTACTGCGCTTTGCGAGGGTTTTCCTCCCTCAACAGCTTGTCCTATTTTACGGCGTCTATCTATTCGTTTATCTATGCGCCTTTCTGACACAACGGGCTTTGACTGCTTTTTGACTACGGCAGCCTTTTCGACAGCATGAGTTTCAGCTGCTTTTTCAACGCTCTCTATTTCTTCTGTTTTCTTATCTAAAAAGCTAATTTCAGCTTCAACACTCTTCAGATCAGAGGCATCCGTTGGCGCTAAGGTGATTTTATCCGGCAAATCATCGATAAAATTCTGCGGTTCCGCCTCTTTTTGTACTGTTTTTTCACTCTTCTGCGCTTTTTTTTCTATAGCTGCCTGATTTACTTTATCTTTCAGAGCTATCGCCTTTTGCAGATCAGGTAATTTAAGCGGTTGACGCTCACCGATAAACTGAGATTTAGCATCCATAGTTAGCTCGCAACACTCAACCGTAGCCACCACTCGCCCACCGGGAGACAAATGCAAGTGATCACAAAAAACCTCACCCTCAATCAAGCCCGACACTGTTACATTTTTTGCTTCTATCCTGCCCTTTACTTCACCAGTGCGACCAATTGAAACATTTTCAACGGAAGTAATACGCCCCTCTACACAACCATCTATATGCAGTTTGCCTGTTACACTCATCTCACCACAAATTTTATTCCCCTTGGCGATGATGGTTAGCGCTGTACGCTTTGATTCAGAGGGTAGAGATTTTTTAAAGAAGCCCATTTAACGTTTTCCACTTTGGTAAATATTTTTTCAAAATTAGCGATATTCCAGGCCGTGAAATCAGCAGGATCAATCGCCTTAGATAAATACAATATCTCGTAATGCAAATGTGGTCCGGTGGATTTACCGGTATTACCACTCTCGGCTATTTTCTGTCCTTTATGAACATACTCTCCCACTTTAACCATATACTTATTAAGGTGCGAGTAACTCGATTCAAAACCAAAATTATGCGAAATTTTAATAAACTTGCCACTTCCATTACGTCTCTCAACCGCGGTGACTACGCCGTCTGCAGGTGCATAAACCGCTGTTCCTGTCACCACTTTATAGTCAATTCCCTTGTGCATAGTTCTTATTTTTCTGATGGGATGATAACGCATACCAAAACCATCACTAACCCGAATCGCTTTAATAGGTAAACCATTGGGAATACTGTTGAGTAAGGACAACCGCTGCTTAGTCAGCATTGCTAACCTCTCAAACCTATCTTCACTGGAGCTGGCCGGTAGCTGAAAATTTAATACGCGCTCTAGGTCATCTAAGCTTTGATCTAAGGCCGTTAAATTTTGATCTAGAGACGCATTAATTTTTTCAATTTTGATGTTTTCTTGCTGAAGTTTGTCTCTCTCCTCACGTGTTTGTGATAAAGAGTTTTTTAATGCAGCGATACCACCTGTGTCTACTTTTAACTGATCACGTTCATCCGTCAATGCAGAAAGTGTATCGTTCAATATATCAATACGGCTGTTTTCAAGTGCCAGTTTATCTCTTTGGCGAACCACTTTATCAAAGACATCACTCAGCTGACTGAGCTCTTTTTGATACTCTTGCTGCGTGCCTAACAACTCATTATATTGGCCGTTTAGATACTGATGATTTTGCTCCAATTCATTCAAATTATCTGTCGTTTTCACCCACAGCCAATTACTAACGATGAGAAAAGCTAAAATTGACACAATGAATATCACTGCAAAACTGCGCGCAATTTTACTCATCGAAAATTGTTTTGATCCGGTCCCTGTGGTGAGGGTAATAACCATATTTGTCTTCAAACTAAACACTACTCTTTTTCTTTACAAACCTACAAATAAGTCCAATACAGCGCCTTTTAAACAGCTCCCATTTTATTATCTTGATAAGTTAAGATTTCTCCAGTACTGAAGAAATCTGAGTATTAACGATATAAAGAAGGCAAGTATGACTATCCCGTAAGCTCCCTTATCTTACGCGCGCCTATAATAACAAAACATAACAGAAAATATCGCATTAAATTTTTCCTATTCACAATACAATTTATTTGTGTGATATCTCATTGATCGTTATTCATTTATCTCAATAAGAGTGCATATATCCCAATTTCATTTCTCCAGTTTGTAACAAGGCACATATCGCTCATGATCAATTTTCATTCTGCGCTGCTTAACAAAGGCCGCTAGCAATTTGTCCATTTTATCCATCAACTGGCTATCACCTGACAAACGAAAGGGGCCTTTTGCAGCAATTGCCTTCACAGAAGGCTCTTTTACATTACCTGCAACTATACCAGACATGGCTCTGCGTAATTGAGCTGCAAGAATGTAGTCCTGTTGATCACAATGCAAATCCAATGCCGCCATCGCCTCATGTGTTGGATCAAATGGCTCTTGAAATTCAGCCGGGATATGTAATTGCCAGTTGAAGTGAAAAGACTCCCCACTGTCTCGTCGGTGTGTTTTCACTTGGTGTAACTTATCTTGCACAGCTAATGCAACAGCTTGCGGATCATCAATAATAATTTGATATTTTTCACTCGCCTGCTCACCTAAAGTTGCTTTAATAAATGCATCTATCTGTTCAAAGTAGGCTTGTGAACCATCAGGACCGGTAAAAATAAATGGATAAGGTATGTCTCTATTTTTAGGATGCAACAAAATACCCAGCATATAGAGGATCTCTTCGGCAGTTCCTGCACCACCAGGAAAAACGATAATTGCATGGCCTAGCCTAACAAAGGCCTCCAACCTTTTCTCAATGTCTGGAAATATGACTAACTCATTAACGATAGGGTTAGGCGATTCAGCTGCGATTATCCCAGGCTCCGTCAAACCTATATACCGAGCATGCTCTACTCGCTGTTTCGCGTGAGCAATAGTGGCGCCTTTCATTGGCCCCTTCATCGCACCCGGCCCACAACCGGTACATATATTTAATGCCCGCAAACCCAGCTCGTAACCAACCAATTTACAATAGTTGTACTCGTGACGTGCAATAGAGTGCCCTCCCCAACAAACCACAATATTGGGTTTCACATTCGGTTTTATTAAATTTGCATGGCGTAAAATATGAAAGACGGTATGCGTGAGTGTTTCTGATGCATTGTGCAGGGAATTACTTTGATCCAACTCTCCCCCCACATATATCAAATCCCGCAATACAGAAAACAGGTGTTCTCTAATGCCTAGAATAATCTCCCCGTCAACAAAAGCATTGACAGGCGCGTTGATCAAATTCAACATTACCCCCTGATGCTTTAGCTCAATTTGTATATCAAAGTCTTTATACATCTCTAGCACGTCACCCGTGTTATCAATATTACTACCGGTATTAAGCACCGCTAGTGAACACTGACGAAACAAGTGGTATAAATTATTGTTAGCAGTATCTTTTTGCAACTGGGAAACTTCAAAGGGCGACAACGTATCTAAACTATCTAACGGTTTGATACTTGCATTAATAAATTTTTGTTTTGTCATAGCTACTTCTCCTTATAAATCGACAACATCCTGTATTAACACTGTACTCTTTTCAATAAGATGACAAAGCGGTAAAAAGAGAAAAGCGTCCTAGCTCGTGGGTGAAAATGCCTATTGAACACTGACATAATGGTTTCAGCTAAGCACATATGGGTACTTAATACCCTGCTCAAAGGTAACACTCGCCACTAACTGCTATGCGCATGCCATACAGGAAGCAACCTTTGTTAGTTTACATCCAGTAACAGCCACCTATTGCGAACGCCCCACTCATCCAATCTAAATCCTACTGGATCTAGTTGATTGAAAGAACCAAACGCCACATAAAGTAACCCTCATCTTAAACGATTAAATCGCTCTCGCTACGGTCATGTTTCTGAATGAAAACGAGTTAAATGCATCTACTGTGAGCGACTCTTTATAAGAGCTGTAATTGATACCTCTTAAAAACATATTGCATTTAACGAGTTAGGTTAATACCAACTATAGCCTACAATTTTACCGCGTGACAAGTTTAGAAGAATTTCACACCGCAAAAATCAAACATAAACATGTTCTTAAATCTACAAAATAGTTAAACTTTAGTCGAGAATAGGCACATATAACTTTCCTTTTTTTGTCTTAATCTTATAATGCAGACGTGAAAATCACCGAAACTCAAACTTGATGTGCTTTGGTGACTTTTAAACACTCTTTAGTCATCCAAAAATCGTTTATTCCATATTTCCTTATGGCAAGCTAACATTATCATTAGTCAGTAAAATGACTTTTATTTAATGAGCAAGCGGTTACTCGATCACTTAGAATGCACTAAATGTCTGTATGCCATTGATGTATAAAATTGTTTCGCCATAATTGAAGCGAAACTTGTGAGGTAAAAAAGCAATGTCTAATAAAAAATTCGATGTATTACTAGTTGGTGCTGGAGCGATGAGCGCAACTTTAGGCACTCTGCTAAGGGAACTAGATCCAGATTTAAGCATAGGAATAGTTGAGCGCCTTGAACACGTTGCTAGCGAGAGCACCGATGGCTGGAATAACGCAGGTACCGGTCACGCAGCTTATTGTGAATTAAATTATACCTCTGAAGATGAAAATGGCGAAATAGACATTTCTAAAGCATTAACCATCAATTCACAATTCGAGATTTCACTACAGTTTTGGAGCTATTTAGTCGAGCAAGGAAAACTGCCAAAACCAGAATCTTTTATTAACCGCACGCCTCACAAGAGCTTCGTATGGGGTGAGAAAAACGTTAACTTCTTGCGCAACCGTTACAAAAAGATGTCTGCTCACCACCTTTTTGAAGGCATGGAATTTACAGAATCTGCTGAAGTTGTCGAAGAGTGGGTACCACTTGTTATGCGCGGGCGTGAAACAGGCACTCCGATTGCGGCGACTAAAGTAGAGCACGGCAGCGATATCGATTTTGGTGCTGTCGCTCGCGGCATGATAGCGACTGTTGCTAAGGCGCCAAATTTTGATTTAATGGTCGGACACAGTGTAGAAGACCTTAATAAAAATGAAGATGGTAGCTGGAAAGTCACTTTAGAACCTAAGGGAAAAAAGAGTTACGATGTAGAGGCGAAATTTGTCTTCTTAGGAGCAGGCGGAGCAGCGCTGCCATTACTACAAAAATCAAACATTCCTGAATGTGTAGGTTACGGTGGATTCCCGGTAACAGGCCAATGGCTAGTGTGTACCAACCCCGTTATTGTCAGTCAGCATCATGCTAAAGTGTATGGAAAAGCAGCTATAGGTGCCCCGCCAATGTCGGTTCCTCATTTAGATACACGTAATATCGGTGATACTGAAGCATTACTTTTTGGACCTTTTGCGGGATTTACTACAAAGTTCCTCAAAAAAGGATCTGTCATGGATCTTATTAGCAGCATTAAAACAGGCAATATTAAGCCTATGTTATCTGTTGGTATGAATAACATGGATTTAACCAAATACCTTATC
>Ga0209291_1002533_pt1 | contig 14632 bp, 12 predicted proteins | sample GOMGulsemesocosm_FD_184633 | JGI IMG/M metagenome (GOLD analysis project Ga0209291, IMG submission 184633) | Methane-oxidizing microbial communities from mesocosms in the Gulf of Mexico - GOM9B Gulf of Mexico (SPAdes) (version 2) | ecosystem: Environmental > Aquatic > Marine > Cold seeps...
TTTGATTTCATTAATATTTGTTCTCTACTGTCATTGGTAAAACCACTATTTTCAGCTCTATCCAGTTTAGAACTTATCCAATCAATTTGTCTTTGTTGTTTTCTAGCTTGTCTTATTAAATCATTTACAAGTTCACTTTTACTAGAGTACTCTTTATTATCTACTTGTTTCTTTAACCATTCATCATTTGGCTGTGTGAATGAGATGCTTTGTCTTGCCATAATAGTTTCTTTGATGTAAATATACACCAAAAACGTATTTTTTACAAGAGGAATGAATATAAGTTGCTTATTATATTTTGTTGAGTTCTATAGTTATCAACGTTCCGAGATGAATAGCACAGGGCAGAAAACCTGCAAATTTTCGTGTCGACACAAGCCATAAGTTTACATGTTAGAAATCAAATCTATATTATGTATAGTATTGTTATGAACTTTTTTATTTTTTAAGTATTTTGACAATACGGTTAATTACGATTTCCGATACATTCCATAGATATAGTTCAGGATCAGTGGTGTTATTAAGCAGAATAACAACAGTGTCAATATCTTTGTGATATTCGGCAAAGCTCTGGTATCCAGGAACCCATCCGGCATGTTCGTACTTGTAAATTGAAGCATATATTTCCTGTTCTCCCTCATTAAACAATGATCCATCGTTTAATGCTCTCAAGAATATACCTATGTCCTCTGCTGAAGCTAACATTCCATGGTCGTCAGTCTTTAAATCATGAGGATGTCCAACATGATAGCCACTCATCACATCGTCTATATTTACTTCACTAAGCGAAAAGAACGTATTATTTAGCCCAAGAGGTATCAAAATTTCCTCCTTGATATATTGGTGACGGCTATACCCCAACACTTTGTCAATGAGTTGAGAAAGCAATAAATAATTAGTGTTAGAATATTCATAGCCTTCACCTGGTTCGAAGCTTGCAGGTAAATCAAGTGCTAACGCAAGGTTTTCTTCACTACTTTCCGGTGGATTCTCCCAATAGCCAGGATGGTCGGTTAAATTAGGAATACCACTCCGGTGTTGCACCATCAACCTTAAGGTAATTTTATCGGCATATTCAATTCTACCTACCAATTCAGGAAAGTAATCCGCGAGTGTTTTATCTAAATGCAAACGTTTATCGTTTACTAATTTGGTAATCGCAACAGCTACATATAACTTGCTTATACTTGCTATTTTGAATAAGGAATGTGGGTTGGCAGGTATTTTATGTTCTCGGTCTTTCCAGCCAGCTGCATAAAATGCGGGGGGGGTCCTGCTTCGTCTACATAAACAATCATTCCATCAAGTCCATGGTCAATGGCTTCATTTAGTTGTTCTTGAACCGTATCAGGTAATGGCAATATCCAAACTTTTACTAATGTCCATGGTACTAATGCCAAAGAGCTTATGCTTGCAATAATAAATACAATTTTGAGTATCTGTTTTGTTTGTTTCTTTGCCATACTATTTTAGGACGATTCGTTTTATCAAAGCTAATTTCAAATCACTAACACCTCTAATTTAAATAAAAAAGAGGTGCGTAAATTAAAAGATTTGACGACTATGTAAATATAGACTTACATCCCGGATTAAACACCAAAACCGGTGTTATTGTAACACGTTTTATTTCACTTTGTTGAACTATTAGTTTTCATAAAGATATATTGCCGCTGCTTTCGCCATCTTTCGTTGGTTATGTCCAACCCCAGAAATAACTTTTAGTTTCCAGTTGAATTTAGTTTTCAACGTTTTTGCAGTTTCTCTACCGTTTTTGTAAAAATAAGTTCCTCTCGCTAATCTATGTGTTCCTTGCTTGTCTGTTGTCTTTGACCTTAATATTCTCCCACCTTTTTCATCTGCATTATCCAATTCACCTAAAAAAAGAACTAAATGTTTCTTGAAAGATTTTTTTAAACTTTTGTTGTTAATTCCTGTGTTTTTTAAGCCAAAAGGTAGAGCAGCACTTGTATTAGTAAGTGTGTAAGACCCAGCATTTGAAGCCAGTATGCGATTTGCTTTTGAATTAGGATAAATCAACGCAAAGCGATGTAGAATTTGCCCACCAGCAGAATGTCCAAACATATCATATTTTCGTTGTTTAGATTTCACTGTTTTTTTAGCAACCATAAAAATTCGATCAAAATCATGATAAATCCATTGACTAGAATCTGTATTGGGTTTAAATTCCAGGATGTCTTCATCTATAAATACTTGATTGGAATTCTTTTTAAAAGAAACTCCTTTTCTCATGTCCAATTCTTTAATCAAACCTCCCAAGTGGTAATCGGCATAAGAGTAATCTTTTTCGGCATAAGATGGAGAAAGTATCAATACACTGTGTTTTTCTGAGGCTTCAATCCAAGAATCTCGATAATCATCTCCGTTTCTTCCTGCTCCAGGAATAACCATCAATATTTTTGACTTTGAAGTTAAGTTTTTTGGTTTGTGATAATACACAGTAATAGAGTCATTCTCATGCCCAACACCTCCATTAATGTGGAAAAAACCAGAGCCTTCATTAATTTTAACGGTTTCCGGTGTGTCTTTTTGTGCAAAGGAATAGTTGATAAATCCGATACATGCTATTGTAATAAAAGTTAATAATTTGATGTTCATATTTTTGATTTTAATAATTAGTGAATCTCTTTTGTGAAGACAAAGGACTTCATTAAAGCAATGTCTATTTTAGAATATCGACGAGTAAGTGATTATTAACTATCGAGAGTTGATACTATAGGATGTTTTTAATTCGTCAGTAGCAAATGTTCATTAAGGGGGAATAGAGCATAACTCATCGATATTTTTATTATCGCTGTAATTATTGTGTATTTTTGAAATTATGAATAACTCTTTAACACAGTTTATCAATATTATTCTTCAAAAACGTTGGTTGGGTCATGTGATATTTTGGGTGCTTTTATTGTTATGTTATACTCTAGCAATGAAGGACGGTTATGGTTCAATATATGAATCCTTTAACCGGAATGTTATTTTATTAATTCCTCAAATAATAGCTTCTTATTATCTTATTTATTTTTTAAACCCAAGGTTCTTATATAAGAAGAAATATGTGTTCTTTGGGATTCTTTTTTTAATAGGTACATATGTGTTTTCTATTCTAGCTCGTGTATTGGTAATTTATGTTGTAGAAGAATTGTACAGAGAACCACCATTTAGACAAGAATCACTTTTAGAAATTGCAACTGATGTAAAAAGGCTGTATCAAGATTTTTTTTATAAAGTTTATTTACCTGTATTTCTTTTTGCAAGTGTTAAGCTTATAAAAGAGCGTTTTGAAGAAAAAAATAGATTAGAATTATTGGAAAAAGAAAAGCTAATTGCAGAGTTGAATTTTATGAAGGCTCAAATTCACCCGCATTTTTTATTTAATACATTAAATAATTTATATGTACTAACGCTTCAAAAATCTGACAAAGCCTCTGAGACTGTTCTAAAATTGTCAGAAATGTTAGATTACATGTTGTATAAATGCAATGAAAATAGCGTTACTATTGCTGAAGAAATTCAGCTGATACAAAACTACATAGATTTAGAACAGTTGCGTTATGGAGATAGGTTAGAACTCGTTTTTAATAAAAATATTGATACCCCTCAAACTCAAATAGCTCCATTAATTCTAGTGTCACTTATTGAAAATGCATTTAAACATGGAGCGAGTGGGTCGGTTGTCATTCCAAAGATAAAAATAGAGATTAGTGTTAAAAACGAACAGTTATTATTTTCTATATACAATACAAAACCGACACATGTTCAAAAAGATGCTACGAATTTTAAAAAGGGAATTGGACTTGTAAATACAAATAGTCAATTGCAGTTAATTTATCCAAATGAACATTCAATAGAAATTATAGAAGATAAAATTTCATATAATGTAAAGCTTCAAATAAATTTAAAAGCTAAATTGGTAGAACTTAAAATTAAATAAGTGAAGGTACAATGTATAATTATAGATGACGAGCCTCTTGCAATAGCATTGATTGAGGCACATGTTGCTAAATTCCCAAATTTGGAAGTAATAGCGACTTGTAACAATGCCTTGGAAGGTTTTGAGGTGTTGAAATCGAAGCGAGTAGATTTGATTTTTTTAGACATTCAAATGCCATTGTTAACTGGAATTGAATTTTTAAAATCGTTAAGTAATCCTCCTAAAGTTATTTTTACAACCGCATATAGAGAGTATGCAATAGAAAGTTATGAATTGGAAGTGGTTGATTATTTGCTAAAACCCATTTCCTTTGATCGTTTTTTTAAATCCATAAATAAATACTTTAAAACGGTAGAAAGTAAGGATAAAAAGGAGGTTGTTATATCAGCAAAAGAAAACAGTGCTGGTTTTATGTATGTAAATGTAAATAAGAAGCATCATAAAATTTTATTTTCTGAAATTCTGTATGCAGAAAGTTTAAAAGATTATGTTCAAATTCATACAAAAGAAACGACCATTATAACCAAGGATAAAATCAGTGATTTTGAACAAAAATTACCAAAACATTTCTTGCGAACACATAGGTCGTACATTGTGAATACAGATAAAATTACAGCGTATACAACCCATGATGTTGAAATAGGTGAATTAGAAATCCCAATAGGAGTTAGTTATAAAAAGCAGGTTATGGAAAATTTAAAATTGACCTAAAATGATGTCTCTTTACCTCAAACGTCCTTTGTATAGTTTTTTTTAGAAACTTAATGAGCGATTTTGTTTTTTGATTCTTAAATCCAATATTTTTCCAATTCCAATTAATAAAAGTGCCAGCACAATGATTCCAATTTTATTGGTCATTGATATTCCATTAGCAGCAAATGCAAATCCTATGGCAAAAGGAATTGCAAAATTTATTCCGATACGCGTGTAATAATTGTTAGGCACAAATCGTAATTTAGTTTTCAGGTACTTTCTGAATTTACTTAATTTTTGCTCGAATAGGTTGTTACTGTATGATGGTATTTTCTCCAACTCCAAGTATTTAATATAACTTTCAATTGCGTTTAGCTGTTCTTGAGTTAATTCTTTCTCTTTTAAATTAGATAAAACTGCTATAAATTTTTTGAATGTGCGTATTTCTGATTTGTCACTAGTTTTGGAGAGTTGCCTTTTTAGAAAAATTAATGAGCCTTTTAAATCATTTGTTTCATCTACTGAATTTGATTCAACCAATTCGTTCATGGGAACATCTAAGGCAACAGAAATCCTTTTAATAGTCTCTCCGGTGGGTGATGACTCTTCGTTTTCAATTCTTTGAATAGTTCTAAGACTTACTCTAGATTCCTCTGCTAAAAACTCCTGAGACATTCCTCTTAGTGCTCTTAATTCTTTTAACCTTTTTGCTAAACTTTTAGTATCCATCTTATATTGTATTTATTGTTCTCTGCAAAAATAGAGGCAACTATTCTTAATTGATAACGACAAGTTTACGTCATCTCCCCGTCATCATTGTTTACAGTGTTTAGCCATGAATTTTACGGAATAGAAAATTCGTATATTTTCGTGTCGACACAAGTCATAAGCTTTCTGTTTTGTCGTTTTGTAAAAGCCAAATTTCAAATAATGAAAGCCAAAACCTGTGTTTTTTATAGGTATTGTTAGCAAATTACCATTCAATTTGAATCTCTTTTTTCTTCCAACATATCCATATATACATCCTCAACATGCTCTCGAGCCCATTGCGTTTTTCTTAAAAACCCTAGGCTTGATTTCATTGTAGGGTTATATATGAAACAACGAATATTAACACGATCTGCAAGATACTCCCATCCATAATATTCTACCAGACGTTCTAAAATCTGAGCCAGTTTCACTCCGTGTAGGGGGTGGTTGAGTTGTTCTTCAGTTGCTTGTTTCCTGTTTAGCCTAGCAGGGTTCTCTTCATTCAGCTCTTCATTCGTCTTTGGTTTGAATCCAGTGTCTGAAAGCTCATCTGATTGCTGCTGTTTATCAGTTGGCTCGTTGTTATGATCATTTTTTATATCCATTGTTGGTAAATGTTTTACAGGATTCGGTTATAAAATGACAATCCGAGAATTTCGATTGTCCGATACCTATTAGCGCATCTCGATACTCAAACCCTTATTATTTATAATTGCAATACCTTTTACAAGTTACATTACTTTATTCTATCTAAGGAATATCCCCACTCTTTAGCTTGTGCTACATTATCCTCAATCCATCTATGCGCCGCGCCGCATGAAGCCATAAAATAATCTTTATCAAGTAATAAAGAAACCTCTATTTGCCTTTTTTCTTCCGTTGCATAACCGATTCTACCCATTTTATGGTGAATAGTTAATTCTTCTGATGGTGTATTGCAGTTACAAAAATGTGCCTCACATTCAGGGTTGTCTTTAAGGTACTCTTTCTTCACCTGTACATAAATTCCTAATGCACTTGCCATTTTTTGAGACACTTGTTTAATAGGAGTTTGCTTTTTCTTTGGCTTCCAGATGTAAGGCTTAGGAGGTGTTTTTTTTGCTTTCTCAATTGCTCGTTCTTGCATCCTCTTAGCGTACCCTTGCTTTTTTTGTTGTTGGTATTCAAAAAAGTCTTGTCCTTTATGAGTCCGCTCCCAGTTATGTACCTGACATAGCTTGTGTGTTTTATTGGCAATTGGGTAGGTACAATTCTCTTTGCAACAACAATTCTCTTCTGGCATGTTCAATTAGGTTTTCTTGAGAATACAAATATATATAAAAGGGAAGCGCTTTTATGGATGTTTTTGAAAAGCTGATTTTTAAGTCACACAACTCTGAATTTATAGTTTCACCTTAAGCTTAGTTACAAAAAAAGAGAGGCTATTTGGCTTCTCTTTTTTTGTGCTTAAAGGTCTATGGTTGTTTAATAAATAGACAGATCTAATTCGTCAAAATCTTTAATTTCAGAAAGCGTAATTAATTTTTTGATTTCAATTTTCTCCCAAGTCTCTTTAAAAATTTCGTCTCCATCGGTGTAGGCATTACTATTTGTGTTTACTTTTAGTTGTTTTCTTTTGGTTATAAAATTTATACTCGTTTTACGTTCAGTTACCGGCCCTCGGTTATCACTTTGGTCATAACCTATAAGCTCAAAATCACTTTTGTTATACCTAAAAATGTATCTCCAAAATCCGTATCTGCCATGTTTATAATGAATTATTAAATTTCCTTTTTCGGTTTCAATCCAAAGTTGAGGTGGATAATAAGCTCCACCATCTTCATTTTCGGATGAAAAGCAATCATAGTTTTTATCAGCCAACTCATAACCATCTTCGTTTTTAAATAGGACTATAATACCTCTTCTGTTTCTATCAACTTTTTCATCATAATCATTCATGACGATATTATCCTTATTTGTCTTTTTTGTAATGATAATACAGACTTCCTTTCCCTCTATGTTTAAGCCCCCGTTATATTTTTCAAATAGTACAGACCCTTCTGGTAAAAAGTCAGAAAGGGTTTTGTTTTGAGCGTCACAAGTAATTATTCCCAATACGAAACAGATTATTAGTTGCAGGTAGTTGCTCATTAGGTGATTTATTACTAACGGTTAGTGTAAGAAACGTAGGGCAGTTGATAAGCACTTTCGTTTCGGTTTATTACTTAGCTAAATATAAATATTTGGCTTCTCTTTTTTTTTAATTAGTTTATTCAAAGTACCACAATTATTATTGGTTTTAATTTTGTGTAATTATCAACCCTAATTCATTCATTTTAAGCTCTTCTTCATCTGATAATCTTGGTACATTTATAAATAGCTTTTTCTTCGCTCTACTGCAAGCCACATAAACCAACCTTGTCTCTTCTCCTATGGAAGTATCTAGTTTAATATTTGTTTTTGCATTAAATATATAATCATCCACTATTTTCTCTAAGGATTTTCTTATTCCTCCATTTTTATCGGTTTTATCAAATAGACATAGAAGAACATTGTTAAACTCGTCACCTTTTACCTGATGAATTGTTCTTATTTGACTTGTCAATTTCGTTTGTTTTGAAAGAAATGGAAGAAAATCCTTGAATTGCTTTAAATGTATTTCTTTATAGCTGCCCTTAGTCTTTCTTATTCCTGTAAGCATAACTGAATAACCTTTTAAATCATTCTGTAATTTATTATAAATTTCAAGAATTGATTGTTCGGTATTTTCTTTGATATATTCCATGATACCAATGGCTAGCTTTCGTTTCTCCATCCCGTCAATATTTGCAGCTCTTAGGTGTTTCTTTATTTCTTTAATCGCTTCTTTATACTCATGAGAAACATAAAAATCATAAGCTTTTAATAGCGAATGAATAAATCTAGGTCTTTGATTATTACTATCTACTGAATATAAAACAGATATTAAATTATCTCCTTGAATATTCTGTATATCGTGTTTTAAAAGGTTAATATTTTTATTATATCTACAAAGGACCGCATAATCATCATCTCCTAGTTCTCTAACATACTTAACTGCATTTTCGGCTTTTCCCACAAGAATTACAACTTTTTCGCCTTCTTCTGCTTCATCAGAAGGCTGTTGTTCAATATCGTCTCTTAATTCTTTTAAAAAAACAACAATATTCTTAGTACTCCTGAAATTATCTGATTTTTTATATGTAACTAAATTAGGTAAATCAAACTCATTAAAATCTTTTCTTTGAGCTCCTGCAAATTCAAAAATGGATTGGGCAGGATCACCAATTACCCCAATAATAGTTCCCTTTAAAGTTAATTGTTTAATAACCCAAGTTTGTAATGGATTTGTGTCTTGAAATTCATCTAGAAATAAATACGGAAATTTATTGTTTGCAAAGTCAATTGTCCTTGGGTAATTCTTGAAAATATAATGAGTAAAATAAAGAACATCTTCATGATGCATGATACCTTTTTCCCAGCAAGTTTGCTTGTATTCAAATAATTTAGAAGTTGGGAATTTTAAATCTCGATGATAGTTTTTCCTAGGGCTGTATTTTAAATCATCACCATCAATTATCCAATCGCAAGCTGATAAAATTGCTCTAGTCTTATCAAGATTTGTAAGTCCATCTTTATCTATAATTTGTTTAGACAAATAGGAATATTTAAATCCAATTGTGTTTATCCAACTACTGATCCTGCTATATGATGGAAAATGATCTGTATGTCCATGTAATTCATTAATTTTAAATAGATTATTTCCAAAATGATCTTTCTCAATTAAAAAAGAAAAAGGCTTAATAACGTTCCGATATAGAAAACTGTGAATTGTACCTATATCTAATCGATTTGTCTCTGTTTCAAGTTTCACCTTTTTATTTACTGTATCTGCTCCAATACGGGTATAGGTAATGCATGCGACTTTTTTCGTTTTATCTAATCTATCTGAACTCTTTATTACATTCTGAACATGTCTCACTAACCATGTAGTTTTACCTGCTCCTGGCCCTGCTGAAATTTTAAATGGAAGATCTAGTTTTGTAATATTCTTGGGTAATTCCTCTGTCTCTGCCATATTATTCTAAAATTTTAGTTATCGCATTTGTAATATAATCAGGCACTTTAAATTCAGGAGTTTCCTTTTCCAAATCTTCTCTTAAATTAGCTTCCAGTAACATAGAATGCTCACCCTTTATATCCGAAACTACATTATAATATAATGCGGAAATCATCGCATTTGACTTTTCGAGATTCTCAATATCTACTACTTCCAAACATTGACAATATTTGATTAACCTTTCTTCTTGCTTATCAGTTAAGTTAAATTCCCGATATTTTTCAGCAATTACTTTATAATTATCGTGTGTATTAGCTAATTCTGCTTGCAAAATTTTAAAATTTTCAATAGTATTCGCACTATTTTGAGAGGGGAAAGATGAAGTGAATATAAGCTTGCTCATAGGATTACAACCTACTATTTCATATTCCAAAGTCTTTCCTTTTCCTTCTTCTGGGTGATAAATATTAAGATTATTAAACTCTTGCTCGAATTTCGTTTTTAAAGTTATAAGGTGTGAAGCTAATGCAGTTCCTTGTCCGTTTAATTCAAATGGAAAACAAGCTTTACCATCTATAGTAGGATCAGCATCGGTAATACAAACTACTTTTTTATTAATTGCATAAGGGTTATCTTCCGAATATGAGTAAAGTTTCAAGAAATGATTGAAGGTCCTACTATCAACAGAAACTATGCACACATGCTGGTTTGTAAGTTCTTCTTCTTGAGTGTTTTCTTCATCAAACTTCTTATATGCTGCAAAACAGGGTAATAATAATTGTTCCGCTAATCCTTCAACCATAATCACCTTATCTGCAAACAACATATTAGACTTTGTGGCATCTAAAAATCGTTTGACGTAGTTTTTTGATTCTGTATTCTTTTTATTTTGTGTATCTATCCTTTGAATTTTTGAATCTTTATAATTCATTATTGCTTTAGCAGGATAACCAACTTTATTTTCATTATTACCATTCTTATAAAGACAAATAATGTTATCTAACTCCGAAGCAGATGTTATATGTGTAGAATGTGTAGTAACAAATAATTGTTTCATCTTTTTCTCTACATCTACATTTTTCTGTAAAAATTTTAAAAATTTAAATTGCATTGAAGGATGTAAATGAGCTTCGGGTTCTTCAATAGCTAAAACAGAGAAAACTTTAGCATTTTCCCCATAATAAGTGCTCTCACTTTCAATTTGCATTTTAGCTAAAACAAGAGCGGCATAGAGTAAATTATTATATCCTAATCCATTATTACTAATTGGGATTTTCATTTCTCCAACTTTGACAATAAGTCTTAATGCAAAAAGTAAATCTTCTTCAGATACATATGCATCCAAATCCGGGACACCTCCCTTGTTTGCACCTGTTTCTTTTGAGTATTTTAAAATATCATCCTTAGAAATCCTTTCTTTTAATGAGCCAAATAATGTTTGGGAATTAGCTTCAAATTCGCCTTCTTTTTCTTTTAGTAAAAGTTGAGTATCTGGCATAAGATCATTCAATTTCTTACCTTTTGTAAGATTATAATCTAGAAAATAATTTAAAACATCTTTAAGAATAGTGTTGTTTCCAAAGAACATCTGTTTTTCTGCGTCTCGAATAGCATCCAAGAATTGAAAATCAAATTTTTCTAATAATTCTATATTAGCAGTTACTTTATCTTCAGGTTTACCACCATAAACACGTCCTACATATTTTGAGAAATAATATTTCTTAATAAATCGCCAAACCTTTTCCGAATCATAAGTTCCATCTTCTCTTTTGAATTTAGCTACTTCAACTTGATAACTTCTATAATCATCACCTTGAGGTAGAAAAAAAGAAAATGTTAGTTTAGCTTCATAAGGTTCATTAATTTTTGTGAACCAATCATAAACTAGAATCTTATGATCGTCAGGTTCCTCTTCTTGTTCTTTAAACGTGATGGAAATATTTATTTCTGGAGGTATTCCAAAACCTTTATATTCTTTGCAAAAATCATCAATCGTCAATTTATATTTAGCTTTTCTTGCATCTAACACAAGTTGAATAGCTTTTAATAAGTTGGTTTTCCCTGCATTATTGTGTCCAATTATGATATTTGTACCTTCAACAAATTCTACTTCTGTAACTTTTTTTATCTCGCCAATTGCAGTAGCAGGTTTGAAATTTCTGTAATTGTCTATTTCTATTTTTGATATGTACATTTTTTGTAAATTTTATTATCGCCAACAGCAGAGTATGTAACGCTTATGCAACACACCTAGCAGGTGTTTTTAGCTTTTCAAAGCTACTTATTTGTAAGACCTTATAAAATGACTATTGTCAGGTATTTTCACCTCATCAATAGTAGTGACGCGTTGAAAACGCTATAAGTTGTAAACAACTTATAGTTCCTTTTTTACAGTTTATGTTACCCAATTATTTTACTTATTTTAAAATATCTTCAATTAAAACTGGTCTGTTATAGCATAATATTTATCCGTTCCAGAAAAATATGTGTTCGTTCCTACAAAACACCTCTTGATGGCTTTTTTTCATTTTGTATCCTGTTGTTTTTGCAACTTTGAAGGGTAATTATAAAGGCGTGATCCGAAAAGCCAATTTTTAAAAGAGTAGGAACTATAAAAATATAAATTTATGTTACCAGAAGGAAAATACACATTATCATTTACTGACAGCGCAGGCGCACTTAGTAATGTTATTAATAATGGAACTTATGGATTATGTGGCTCATCATCTGCCCCTGTAGTGCTTAAGTTTAAAGAGGCACATGGAGTACGTTCAGCATTTCACCTTACTTTTGGCGCTTATTACGTAGTTAACTCAGGAACTAAAGGTCTTATGGGAACTACAGGTGCACCAGGAACGCCTCTTTTTATTTCTAACCTTGAAAAAGCAGGGAATGACTATAAGTGTCAGTTTTTAATGGATGGTAATTTGAGTTATAGTGTTTCAAACGATGGAACATATGGTTTATATGGTACTGGACCTAGTGCTGCTGAGCCAATGGTTTTTACTTTAACACCAGTTGCTTAAATATAGCATAAGTTCATATTAAAATACAAGGCTATCTTTTTTGTAGAGATAGCCTTGTATTTTTAATATTGGTGTTGAATTAAAACTTACTCAATACTTCTAGCGCTTTACTAGTGCTTTTAATATTCTCAAAAGTTAGTAATAAACGCAAGCCATTTTTAGTTTGCTTTTCCTTCATTTTACAGAAAGTTTTGTGTGTTTGCACAAACTGCAATACTTTGGTAAACTTCGGGCTTTGGTAAAAACTAGAGTTTTGGTCAGCAATAAAATACCCAATCAATCGGTTTTGCTTCATGACTATTTTCTCTAATCCTATATTAGCGGCAACCCACTTGATACGTACAGAATCTAATAAGTCTACTGCTTGGGTTGGTAATTCTCCAAAACGGTCCACCAATTCCTTTTCGTACTGTACTAATTCGGCTTCTGTTTTTAATTCTCCTAACTTATTATATAAGGTTAAACGTTCTGTGATATTATTGATGTAATCATCAGGGAATAACAATTCGAAGTCAGAATCTATTTGAGTATCTTTTACAAATACCTTTTCGGTAGCATCATCTACTTCATCATAGAGTTCTTTAAATTCATTTTCTTTCAATTCGTCAATAGCTTCATTTAATATTTTCTGATAAGTAGCAAAACCAATTTCATTAATGAATCCACTTTGCTCACCACCCAAAATATCTCCTGCACCACGAATTTCTAAATCCTTCATGGCAATGTTAAATCCGCTTCCTAAATCGGAATGTAACTCCAGTGCTTGAATACGTTTGCGCGCATCATCAGTCATAACAGAATCAGGAGGCGTAATAAAGTAACAGAATGCTTTTTTATTACTTCTACCAACTCGACCACGCATTTGGTGTAAGTCCGACAAGCCAAAGTTATTGGCATTATTGATAAATATGGTATTGGCATTTGGTACATCCAAACCAGATTCAATAATAGTGGTAGCTACCAATACATCAAACTCACCATTCATAAAAGCTAACATGAGTTGTTCTAGCTTTTTACCATCCATTTGTCCGTGACCAATAGCAACTTTTGCATCAGGCACTAAACGCTGTATCAATCCGGCTACTTCCTTAATGTTTTCAATTCGGTTGTGTACAAAATACACTTGTCCACCACGTTGTATTTCATAGGAAACAGCATCACGAATCATGTCCTCACTAAAACGAATTACTTGAGTGTCTACCGGATATCGGTTTGGTGGAGGTGTATTTATAGTACTTAAATCACGCGCTGCCATTAAGGAGAATTGTAAGGTCCTTGGTATTGGTGTAGCGGTTAGGGTTAAGGTATCTACATTTTCCTTAATTGTTTTTAGTTTCTCTTTTACAGAAACTCCAAACTTTTGCTCTTCATCAACTATTAATAATCCTAAGTCTTTAAATTTCACTTTGGGTCCCGCTAATTGGTGGGTCCCGATAATGATATCTAATTTCCCTTCTTCTAATTGTTTTAGGGTTTCTGATTTTTGTTTTGCAGTCCGGAATCGGTTTATATAGCCAACATTTACTGGCATGTCCTTTAAACGTTCGGTAAATGTTTTATAATGTTGAAATGCTAGAATGGTTGTTGGTACTAATATGGCAACTTGCTTGCTATTATCTACTGCTTTAAAAGCGGCACGAATAGCAACTTCCGTTTTTCCAAATCCTACATCACCACAGACTAACCTATCCATAGGTCGTTCACTTTCCATATCAGATTTTACATCCTGAGTAGCGGTAAACTGATCGGGAGTATCTTCATACATAAACGTAGATTCTAACTCATGTTGTAAATAAGAATCTGGTGCGTATTGATATCCTTTTTGTTCACGTCTTTTAGCGTATAGTTTTATCAGGTTAAATGCAATATGTTTAACTCTGCTCTTTGTTTTATCTTTTAATTTCTTCCAAGTTCCAGAACCCAGTTTAAACATTTTAGGTGCTTTCCCGTCTTTCCCAGAGTACTTTGATATTTTGTGTAAGGAGTGAATGCTTACATATAGTATGTCGCGCTCCCCATAAACCATTTTTATGGCTTCTTGCTGATTGCCTTCTACATCAATTTTTTGTAGTCCAGCAAAACGTCCTATTCCATGATCAATATGGGTAACATAATCTCCTTTTTGTAATTGTGTTAATTCCTTTAAGGTGATGGCTTGCT
>Ga0209291_1002534_pt1 | contig 14631 bp, 9 predicted proteins | sample GOMGulsemesocosm_FD_184633 | JGI IMG/M metagenome (GOLD analysis project Ga0209291, IMG submission 184633) | Methane-oxidizing microbial communities from mesocosms in the Gulf of Mexico - GOM9B Gulf of Mexico (SPAdes) (version 2) | ecosystem: Environmental > Aquatic > Marine > Cold seeps | place...
CCGTTGTTACAGTACCGCAGAAGAAGTTGATCTTATGCGTGAAGAAGCGAAAGCTAATGGCGGCATTGAAAAATACAATGGCTTTTGGCGTGACCGCACAGATCACCCTGCAGATAAGCCGTTTGTGATTCGCTTTAAAAACCCACTTGATGGCGACGTTGTTATCAAAGATATGGTTAAGGGCGATATTACGATTAGCAATGAACAGCTAGATGATTTAATCATCGCTCGCTCTGATGGTACGCCGACTTATAACTTAACTGTTGTCGTTGATGACTGGGATATGAAAGTGTCTCATGTTGTTCGTGGTGATGATCATGTGAGCAATACACCTAAGCAAATCAATATCCTTAAAGCATTAGGTGCAACAATACCTGAATATGCTCATATCCCTATGATCCTAGGTGATGACGGTAAACGTTTATCTAAACGTCATGGCGCTGTAGGCGTTATGCAATATCGCGATGATGGTTATTTACCAGAAGCACTTTTAAATTACTTAGTACGTTTAGGTTGGTCACATGGCGATCAAGAAATTTTTTCTCGTGAAGAAATGATTGAGTTATTTGACTTAAAAGACTGTAATCGTGCTCCTTCTGGTTTCAATACCGATAAGTTAATCTGGGTAAACCAGCATTACATGAAAACCATGGACCCAGAATATGTTGCAGAGCACTTAGCTTGGCATATGGCGGATCAAGGTATTAATACTGAAAACGGTCCAGCATTGAGCGACGTTGTTAAGATTCAAGCAGATCGCGTAAAAACATTGAAAGAAATGGCAGAAATCTCTCGTTATTTCTATGAAGACTTTACCGAACTTGATGCTAAAGCCGTTAAAAAACATTTACGTCCAGTAGTAAAAGAGCCAATGTTATTAGTTAAAGAAAAACTAGCAGCATTGACTGATTGGTCACCAGAGCCTATTCACGCAGCAATTAACGATACCGCGGTTGAACTTGAACTAGGTATGGGTAAAGTGGGTATGCCATTACGTGTTGCAGCAACAGGTGGCGGTAACTCACCTTCACTTGATATTACGTTAGCCTTATTGGATCAAAACAAAGTCATAGAAAGAATTGAGCAAGCTATCAAAGTCGTTGAAGCAAGAATTGCAGCAGGTTAATGACATTGTTAATGATAAGTTTAACCACTTTAAGTAAGTTTAGGAGAGTGTCGAGTGCAATTTAGTGATTTTGGTTTAGATAACGCCTTAATGAGTACTGTTGAGCATCTTGGTTTTAGCGAGCCAACACAAATTCAGCAACAGGCTATTCCTGCAGCGATGGCAGGGCATGATCTTATTGCCTCCTCCAAAACGGGTTCAGGTAAAACATTGGCTTTTATTATTCCTGCTTTGCAGCGATTAAGTAAAAATCGTGCTTTATCAAAGCGTGATCCACGTGTGGTTATTTTAACGCCAACACGTGAATTAGCTAAACAAGTGTTCAGCCAGTTACGCCTATTTACTTCAAATACGCAGTTCAAAGCTGTACTGATTTTAGGCGGTGAAAATTTTAATGATCAAGTAAAGGTCTTAGAGAAAGACCCTCATTTTATCGTTGCTACGCCAGGTCGTTTAGCGGATCACTTAACCCAAGGTCACTTTTATTTAAATGGCTTAGAGTTACTGATTTTAGATGAAGCAGATCGCATGCTTGATTTAGGCTTTAGTAAAGAGCTTACGCAAATAAATAAGGCAGCCGATCATCGTAAACGTCAAACTTTACTGTTTTCAGCAACCTTAGACCATGCACAAGTGAATGAATTTGCAACTGAGTTACTGACTAAACCTAAACGTATTGCTATTAATGCAGGGCATAGTGAGCATATAGATATCACTAAACGTTTCTATCTTGCTGATAACCTCACGCAAAAAGAAGCGCTATTACAGCACTTTTTAATCACTGAAAAGTCACAGCAAATTATTATTTTTACTGCGACAAGAAGTGATACCGATCGTTTAGCCAAATTACTTACTGAACAAGACTTGAATGCTGTCGCTTTAAGTGGTGAATTAAACCAAAGTCAACGTAATCAAATTATGGAAAGCTTTGCTAAAGGCCAGCATAAAATTTTGGTTACCACTGATTTAGCCTCCCGTGGTCTTGATTTAATTAATGTATCTCACGTAATTAATTTTGATATGCCAAAGCATACGGAAGAATTTGTTCATCGTATTGGTCGTACAGGCCGCGCAGGAACAAAAGGTGATGCAATCTCTTTAGTTGGGCCAAATGACTGGCTGAGTTTTAAGAACGTTGAAGCGTTTTTACAGCAAAAAATCAGCTTTACCAAAGTTGATGGCATTAAGGTCAAGTTTAAGGGCTTAAAACCGAAGAAAGAGAAAGTGGTTAAAGCTAAAGTTGTTGTTGCTAAAGATAAAAAAGCAGTTTCCAATAAACCAAGGAAAGTGATTAAGAAAACTTTTGTTGATATACAAGATGCTGGCGCAATGAAAATTATTAAGCGTAAAAAAGCATTAACACCAGATCAAATTGAAGATTCTACTAAAAAAGAGCAGGATTGATTACTTTCAATTTTCAGCTTATTTAGATAAAGGCAACTTCGGTTGCCTTTTTTGTGTCTATTGTTACAGGCTTAACTAAGTTAAGCTCATCTTTTTTGGGGTGAAGGAAATAAAATCAGCTCTTTTGATGGGCAGTTAAGCCACCAAAGCGGTCGTTCATCATAAAATTTCTAACACACCACAAATGAAAATCATATCCTAGTTGTCTAGTTGACTAACTAATTCATTTAACCAAAGGTGACTGGCTTTATTTGCATTGAGTTTATGGCAATAAATATTCAATTGATATTTAGAAATTGAAAATGGAGTTGAATAAATATCGATATCAATCATTTTTGCCATATAGGATGCAAGTAACCTTGGTAAGGTTAGGATTAGATCAGAATGTAAAACAGTGTAGGGTGCAACCATTGCACTAGGTAACTGTAACGCAACATGACGGTTCAGTCCTTGTTGGGCCAAATGTTGATCAACAATCCCTTGTTTTTCACCCCATGGTGATATTCGGACATGTGATAATTTCAGGAACTTGTCTAAAGTTAAGCCATCTTTAAGATGAGGATGGTTCTTTCTTGCAATCGTACAATAATCATCTTGTAACCAAGTTTGGGATTCGATTGTTGATGACTTTTCTACTTCGTGACTAAAACCCAATAAGAAATCAAGCTCTCCACTAATGAGCTTTGCTGTTGGTATTTTATTCTCTGATGGCAAAATAGTGATTTTAATATTTGGTGCCACCTGAGAAATATAACCAATAAGTTTGGGGAGTAAGCTAAATTGGGTGTAATCCGTTGCAGCGAATGTGAGTTCTATATCACTGGTTGCAGGATCAAATACTAGGCTATTATTTAAACCTTTATGAATCTGTACGAGAGCAGGTGCAATATCTACCGCAAGTTCATGAGCAAATGGTGTGGGCTCCATAACATTGTTAATACGAATAAACAGGTCATCTGACAGTCTTATTCTAAGCCGAGATAAACCATGGCTAAATGCAGATTGGCTGAGAAAAATTTCACTAGCTGCGGTTGATACTGAACGATGACGGTATAAAGCGTCGAATAAAATTAAAAGATTTAAATCTATTTGATATAAGTTCATTATGAATTATCTACATATTCTGATGAATAGAATGCACTGTTAACATTTTAATTCAGGCGCTATGATAGAGTCAATAAACATTAACGGAGTATATTTTGAATCAATTAACTATTCGTAAAGCGACTGAAAAAGATACAGCACTAATCTTACATTTTATTCGTGAACTAGCCATTTATGAAAAAGCTGAACATGAAGTTTTTGCAACCGAGCATACAATTAAGCAATCGCTTTTTTCTAACGAAAGCCATGTTAGTGCATTAATTTGTATGCAAGGTGATGAAGCATTGGGTATGGCCATTTATTTTTACAACTATTCTACTTGGTTGGCAAAGCCAGGACTTTATCTCGAAGACCTTTATGTATCACCTGAACATCGGGGTAAAGGTGCTGGAATATTATTACTCAAAAAAATGGCAAGAATTGCCTTGCAAAATAACTGTGGCAGATTTGAATGGAGTTGTTTAGATTGGAATAAGCCTTCCCGTGACTTTTATCATTCGATTGGAGCGCAATCACAGGACGAATGGGTTGGCTACCGTATGTCTGGTCAAACGCTTGTAGATTTTGCTGAAGATAATTAATTCTATTTTATTCTTTACTATTAATAGCTTCTATTCGTATCTAAACTGTCCCTTAATTGGGATGGATTTTTTTCAAAACAACAGGCCGATATGTGGCATTAGTTAGCGTTAAGCTGTGAAATACCAAAGGCAGCTATGAGCTTAAACCTGCCCCACAAACGAGCAGTAAATTTCGGTTAGTATTACTCTACATATTATTATGCTTTCACAAAATATTAATATCCGCAGTAGGCTCTAAAGCGTTTATTGCTTCTCTACACTACCCAACAGAAATAAAAATAGAGAATTTACAACGCACTTTTTTTATTTAGTAAAGCTAATATCAATAAGTGACTTACCTAAGTATAAAGCCATGTATTCAACAGCTTGCAAAGATGCTAAATTACTAACGACATAATTTGTTAAATACCAGTACAGACTTTAGATAAGGACATTTCATGACAATAATGCAAAAAGCTCTCTGGTTAATTGCAAGCTTAGGCAATTTTATCGCAGGGTATTTTTATATGCACAATCAAAGTGCGATTAGTATTGCCATTTTATTGGGGACTTTACTTTATAGCCTCATCGGTATTTATGATGTTTTTTATAGTCGGCATAGCTTAAATCGCCTTTATCCAGTTGTTGCTTATCTTCGTTATTTCCTTGAATCTTACCGTGTTGAAATTCAGCAATACTTCATTGCTAATGACACTGAGGAACGACCTTTTAACAGAGAGCAGCGCACGTTAGTGTATCAACGTGCTAAAAATGTGCGTGATACCATTGCCTTTGGTACTCAGCGTAATTTGGTTGAAGATAACTATTTAAGTTTATGGCATTCATTATCGCCGACACACATAAAAGATAGTGCTAAGCGCGTAATTATTGGCGGGGAAACTTGTTCAAAGCCTTATTCAGCATCTTATTTAAATATTTCAGCGATGAGCTTTGGCTCATTAAGTACCAATGCCATTGAGGCGCTTAATTTAGGCGCTAAAAAAGCTGGGTGTTATCACAATACGGGGGAGGGAGCGGCGAGTCCTTATCATTTAAAACATGGCGGCGATATTGTTTGGCAATTGGGTACCGGGCTTTTTGGTTGCCGTGATGAACAAGGGCGTTTTAACCCTGATAGTTTTGAGAAAACAGCTAAACTACCACAAATAAAAATGATAGAAATAAAATTAAGTCAGGGCGCAAAACCAGGACATGGTGGCGTATTGCCCAAAGCCAAAATCACCGATGAAATAGCCCAAATTAGACATATATCAAAAGACAAAGACTGTATTTCCCCAGCGGTTAACCCTGAGTGCACTTCTCCTAAAGACTTGTTGGCATTTATTGAACAGTTACGTAGCTTAAGTGGCGGTAAACCCATTGGTTTTAAATTATGTATTGGCAATCCAGCTGAATTTTTAAGTATTTGTAAGGCGATGTTAGAGACTGGCATTACGCCTGATTTTATTACAGTTGATGGTGCTGAAGGTGGTACAGGTGCTGCGCCTGTTGAATTTACGAATCGTTTAGGTTTAATCTGTTTAGAGGGCATAAGTATAGTCAATAACGCTTTGGTTGGCGTTGGCTTAAGAGACAAAATAACTATTATTGCTTCAGGGAAAACAGCATCAAGCTTTGATCTGTTGGCAAAAATAGCTGCCGGCGCTGATGTGGTGAATGCAGCAAGAACTATGATGATGGCAATTGGTTGTATTCAGTCAAGGCATTGTAATACCAACCTCTGTCCAACGGGTGTTGCTACACAAGATCCCGCTAGAGCAAAAGCGATTGATGTTGAATCAAAGAGTGATCGTGTGAAAAATTTTCATGATAATACCTTAGCTAGTTTCTTTGAACTTGTTGGCAGCATGGGGTTGGACGACCCCGAAAAACTGGTGCCGCAAATGGTGAAAAGACGCTCTCCGTATGGTATGCAAATGTCGATGGGAAGCCTGGTAGAGCCTCTATCAGCCAATGCATTACTCACGGCTAATAATAACGAACTTGATGAATCGTGGCAGCACTGGTGGCAGACAAGTAGCGCTGAGCAGTTTTATGTTGATGATTTTTTTATTCTAAAAGCGCCGGAATTTCATCAAACAAAGATGAAAAGTGCTTAGTGAGTAGAAACCTTAATAATGATGTTATTAAGGTTTCGTTATGTTGAACAAATTAGGGCAGGCTATGACCTGCCTTATTCGGCAATAAGTTGCTTTAACGTATAACTGGTATTACTACTACCTAAGTTAGTTTTCATATAAGGTAGTATTTCTTCAAGTTGAGTTGCTAGTTGCCATGGCGGGTTAACGATAAATAAACCTGTACCTGTCATACCGTATTCATCGGTATCATTTTCTAAACAAAACTCTACTTGCAGTAAGTTTTTAACTTCACTATTAGTAAAGTCTTTCTGCATTTGCTCAATGAAGTTACGCTTAACCACAGGATACCAAACGATATACGTTCCTGTTGAAAACTTAGCATAAGCTTTAATAATGGTTTTTACCGCTTTTTGATAATCTTCTTTAAGCTCGTAAGGTGGATCAATTAACACCACACCTCGGCGGCTTGGTGGTGGTACTAAGCCCAGTACACCTTTATAACCATCTGACTGCTTAACAAACACCTTACGCCAGCGCTGACAAAAATCTTCTAAGTGTTGAGTGTCAGTGGGGTGCAATTCAAATAAGTGACTCGAGTCTTGACGGCGAACAAAGGCTTTAGCAATGCCAGGGGAGCCCGGGTAAACCTCTAATTCACTGTTAAGGTTAAGACTTTTAATCAGCGATAAATAAGGATCTAATGACTCAGGCGCATCTGCATCATTAATGATTTTGGCAATACCATCCTTATATTCACCAGTCTTTTGGGCATATTCTTCGGCCAATTGATACATGCCAGCCCCTGAGTGACTATCGATATAATGAAAGCCTTTTTCTTTACGAGTCATATAATCTAAAACAAGTGATAAAACACTATGCTTTAGTACATCGGCAAAATTGCCAGCATGAAAAGCGTGACGATAACTAAGCAAGGTAATTCCTTAAACAAGGGTAACAGTGGAAGTACGGCAACCAAAATATACATTGGCCGCCGCTGGATCTTTTATACTTATACTTATACTTATACTTGGCTTGCTAAGTACTCGTCATAAGTACCTGCAAAATCAATATAGCCGTCTTTAGTTAATTCAATGATGCGTGTGGCAATGGTTGAAACAAACTCTCGGTCGTGACTAACAAATAGTAGTGTACCTTCGTATTGCTCTAACGCCATGTTTAACGATTCAATTGATTCCATGTCCATGTGGTTGGTAGGCTCATCAAGTACCAATATATTTGGATTTTGCATCATAAGTTTGCCAAACAACATGCGACCTTTTTCACCACCGGACAGCACACTGATTGATTTTTTAATATCATCAGCTGAGAAAAGCAAACGACCTAAATAACCACGAACGGCTTGCTCGTCATCTGTTGGTTGGCGCCACTGGCTCATCCAGTCAAACAAGTTCATGTCGTTTTCAAATTCGTATTCATGATCTTGAGCATAATAGCCAATATTGACATTTTCAGACCAAGTAATGTCGCCTGAGTTGGCTTCATAGCCTACTTCATTCATTAATGAACGTAAAAAAGTGGTTTTACCAATACCGTTTTCACCGATGATAGCAATACGCTCACCAACTTCAATTAAAGCTGAAACATCTTTAAGAACATGGTTATCATCAAAATTCTTGTTTAACTTTTCAACGACTAAAGCATTACGGAATAGTTTTTTCTCTTGCTCAAAGCGAATGAATGGATTGCTACGACTTGATGCTTTAACTTCATCAAGTTGGATTTTATCAATGCGTTTAGCACGAGAGGTAGCCTGTTTGGCCTTTGATGCATTTGCTGAGAAGCGGGCAACGAAGGCTTGAAGTTCACCTATTTGTGCTTTTTTCTTGGCGTTATCTGACAATAAGCGGGCTCTTGCTTGCGTAGCTGCCAACATGTATTCATCATAATTACCTGGGTAGACACGTAGTTCACCGTAATCTAAATCGGCCATGTGCGTACAAACACTATTTAAGAAATGTCTGTCATGCGAAATGATTATCATCGTTGAATTACGCTCATTTAACGTTTCTTCTAACCATTGAATAGTGTGAATATCTAAGTTGTTGGTAGGCTCATCAAGTAATAAAATATCAGGATCTGAAAACAGCGCTTGAGCAAGCAAAATACGTAATTTAAAGCCCGGAGCGATTTCACTCATTAAACCGTAATGTTGTTCTACTGGAATACCAACACCAATTAATAACTCTCCCGCACGAGACTCAGCACTGTAGCCATCCATTTCAGCATATTCAGACTCTAAATCGCCGACTTTCATGCCATCAGCTTCGCTCATTTCAGGTAAAGCATAAATACGGTCACGCTCTTCTTTTACCGCCCAAAGCTCGGTATGACCCATGATTACCGTATCAATAACGCTATTGGTTTCAAAAGCGAATTGATCTTGGCGTAATTTACCTAAACGTTCACCCGTATCAAGGTTAACATTACCAGAAGTCTGCTCTAAATCACCACCTAATATCTTCATGAAGGTAGACTTACCACAACCATTTGCGCCAATTAAGCCGTAGCGATTTCCGCCACCAAATTTTTGTGAAATGTTTTCAAACAATGGCTTAGCGCCGAATTGCTGGGTAATATTATTAGCTGCTAGCATGATGTGTTCCGTCGAATGTTGAGGTTTACTGAATCGTTATACGCCAGTAAGTTTACCGAAAAAATATTCGCGCGATTATATACTATTTTGCATAGCCTTTTAAGAAAAATAACATTTTGCTTATGTTTGTACTTAAATGCTTTTAAGTATACAAGACTGAACAATTTTCTTTTAGATAATAGGCTAAGCAATAGTGCGATCACGAATGGTATCAATTAAATAATTGCAGTGTATGTTTATGATAATACTGAAAGTAATATTTATCGATTATTTTCCTGACTTGCTTTAGTACTCGTGAATGAATATCTTGCTAAATATATTAATCAGTTGGCTGATGTAATTATTTTTGTTGATTACCTTGATAAAATCCGACTCCCTGCATAAACTTTTTAGCAAAATCATGATTTTTAATGGTTTAATCTTTAGGGGGAACAATGAGTAAAACAATATTAGTGGTAGATGACAGCTTAGTTTCACGCATGATGATAAAAGCAATTATTGTCTCTCATGCCGAAGGGGCGGATATTATTGAGGCTGCTAGTGGACAAGAAGCGCTTGAAAAGTTTGGCTCACAAAAAGATATTGATGTTGCACTGGTTGATTTTAATATGCCAGGCATGACAGGGCTAGAGTTGATTAGTGAACTAGCACTTAGGATGACAATTCCCAAAGTAGCGTTATTAACTGCCAATATTCAAAATGAAATTAGGGAGCAAGCGTTGGCTGCCGGTGTGACATTTATGAATAAACCAGTCAATGAAGAGGCTATTGCTACTTTTTTACATAATTAGTAGTCCCCTTAACTTATGAGTAATCCTTTATGCAAGACAATCTGACTCCTCTTGAAATTGATGCACTAACAGAAATATTCAATATTGGTATTGGCCGTGCTGCTAATTCCCTGAATCAAATGGTGTCTCAAACGGTAGACTTAACGATTCCAGAAATTGAGATATTGCCAAATAAGGAGGCGAAACAAAAGTTAGATTTCAATGAGGAAATGGAAATTAGCGCGGTTACTCAGCGATTTTCAGGTGATTTTCAGGGACAGGCATTGTTAATGTTTAGTAAAGAAAATGGTCTACAACTGGTGAGTTTATTACTTGGCAATAAAATACCGATTGAAGATTTATCTGAGTTGGAGCAAGACTCGTTAGTAGAAATAGGCAACGTTATTTTGAATGCATGCTTTGGTACTGTTATTAATTTTCTTCAATCATCTATTTCAATCGAAATGCCGGAGTTCATTCAAGGTAAAATAAATAATATATTCACCTACAGCAGTGACAATGATTGGTCGCTGTACATTAAGGTGAAGTTTTCTTTACCTAGCCAGCAAATTGCCGGGCATATCTCCTTTATTATGGATATCACCTCACTCGAAGTATTTCAAGAATCAGTGCGTAAATTTGTTTTTGGGATTACTCATAAAGCAAGCTCGTAGGGAGATATTTATGGCTAATTTATCTAATGAGATTTTGTATGCAGCTTTAAATGAATTATCTGTTGGTATTATTATTATTGATGAGCAGCAACAGGTCGTATTTTTTAATCAATGGCTAAGTGATCATTCAGGTTTGTATCTAACGCAGCAGGAAGGTAAGCCGCTAGCTAATGTATTTCCACAATATTTAAGTTCTAGATTAAGTACCGCATGTGAGTCTGCGTTAGCATTAGGTTTACCTGCTCGGTTATCAAATACTTTTAATCCAACCCCTTTACCCTTATATAAAAAGAACTTTATAGGCGATGATAAACACTTAGTTCAACAGCAAATCAGTGTTAAAAAAATTGCAATTGACTCTTCAATGCCACTGTGCCAAATAGTGATTGATAATGTCACGCATATGGTTAAGAAGGAGCAGACATTATTAAAGTTAGCGGATGAAAATAAAAACCAACGGCAGAAGGCAGAAGCAGCTAACAAATCAAAATCTCAATTTCTCGCTAATATGAGTCATGAAATAAGAACACCAATTAATGGTGTTCTAGGCATGCTTACGTTGTTAAATGATACGCAACTGAGTCAAACACAACGACACTTTTCAAAACTTGCGACTGTGAGTGCAGAAACTTTACTGCATTTAATAAATGATATATTAGATTTTTCTAAAATAGAAGCTGGCAAACTTGATATAGAAAATGTAGCCTTTAATCTAGGGGATTGTATTGATGAATCAGTACAAACCATGGCAATTAAAGCCCAAATGAAAGATATAGAAGTTATTGTTGATAGTACTTCTTTAGTTAATGAATCTGTCATTGGTGATCCTAGTCGATTGAAACAAATCACCTCCAACTTGTTAAGTAATGCTATTAAATTCACCGACAAGGGGGAGATATGTATCAAGATCAAAACCACAGAAATTGATGCAAAGCACCTTAAGCTTTTAGTCAATGTTTCTGATACAGGTATAGGTATTCCCCAGCAAAAATGTTCGGCTCTATTTGATGCATTTACTCAAGTCGATGCTTCTACCACTAGAGAATATGGCGGAACTGGCCTTGGTCTAACTATTGTGAGGCAATTGTGTCAACTGATGGGGGGTGATATTGACGTAAAAAGTCAACTAGGACAGGGCAGTCAGTTTATTTTTCATATTGTGTTAGAAAAAGATAAACACATAACTCCCCCGTTAAAAACATTTAATGAAAAGCCAGTATTAGTGGTTGACCCAAATATAAATAATGGTGAAATGGTTAGAAGACAACTTCAGTTATGGGGGCTCGACGCTGAATTGTGTAATGCTAAAGCTACAAAGAAATCACTATTCAATAAAATTGAAAATAATCACTTTTCAGTTATATTGGTCGATGCACACATTGATAGCTTTTTACTTGAGAATCTATTTACTTCCTTGGTAAAAGCTAATAAATCTCCGTTAGATAAAACACAAGTCATTTTGCTAACCACTATGGATAATGACGATGCAAAAAAAAATACATTATTGACATCATTATCGACAAAAAAAAATGTTCATACATTAACAAAACCTATTGTTACCAAATCCCTTCATAGAGAACTGACGGTTACTTTCTCATCTGAAAATAGGCAAGCAGAGTTGACGCATGCAGTTAAACGCTTTGAGTCTCAAACTCTTGTTGAAAATGAAAATGAGCACGTGAAAATACTATTAGTTGAAGATAATAGAATTAATCAAGAAGTTGCTTTGGGTTTATTACGTAAAATGGGATACAGAGCCGATGTGGCTAAAAACGGTATACATGCATTAGAGCTGCTGGAGAAAAGTCAACTTTCTAAACCCTATCAGTTGGTGTTAATGGATTGCCAAATGCCTGAAATGGATGGTTATCAGGCTACGGTTGCAATTCGTTCAGACGATAAGTATCAGCTGAGTAAGCAGATAAGTATTATTGCTATGACAGCTAATACCATGAAAGGCGACCAAGAGAAGTGCTTAGCTGCCGGTATGAATGATTACCTAGCTAAGCCCATTAATCCGAGTTTATTGGCCGAAAAAATAGCCTTTTGGTTAGCACAATAATTAAATAATGTAATGCCCTCATCTTTACAGAGAGCACTAACCAATGTTAATTACTTTCCCTTTTTCCGCTCAGAGAACTGATTATCAGAAAAGCGAGTTAAGCCTTTTTTGTGCGTTGGCGTTTTCTTTCCTTTGCCATTTCCTGAATTATTTCTGTTTTGGCCTGGACTGGTTTTATACCCTTGCGAATTATTTTTTCCCTGTCTGCCTTTATTTGCTAGTTGTTGTTCCCCACGAGTTTCTCGGGGTACTAGGCAATTAGGAGCAGAGCCAATCAGTTTGGTTAAGCCCATTTTAGTTAATGCTTGGCGAATTTGTGCCCAATTAAGTGGGTCATGGTAACGTAAGATTGCTTTGTGCAGACGTCGTTGAATTGTGCCTTTAGGTACCTTAATTTTACCGATTTCCTTAGCTAAGTTTTTACTGGTTACATTACGTAACGAGTTAAGCTCAGTGTGGTACAAGGTTGTCGCATTAGCTAAAGGAGAAGGGTAGAAATTTTGTACCTGATCTAATTTAAAGTTATTGCCTTTTAACCAAAGAGCCAGATTAACCATATCTCTATCAGTTGTACCTGGATGAGCGGAGATAAAATAAGGGATTAAATACTGCTTTTTACCGGCAAGTTTTGAATAATGATCAAACATCTCTTTAAATTTGTCATAGCTACCCATGCCTGGTTTCATCATATTGTCGAGAGGGCCCTGCTCGGTATGTTCAGGGGCTATTTTCAAATAACCGCCAACGTGGTGAGTTGCTAATTCCTGTACATATTCAGGATGTTCAATGGCTAAATCGTAACGAACGCCAGAGGCGATTAATATTTTTTTAATACCTTTCACTTTACGGGCTTTTCGGTATAACTCTATGGTTGGCGTATGATCGGTATCTAAATGACCACAAATGGTCGGCCAAACACAGGAAGGTTTTCTACACGTGGCTTCTGCCTTTTCACTTTTACAGTTGAGTTGATACATATTGGCTGTTGGACCACCAAGATCCGATATAACGCCAGTAAATCCAGGCACTTTTTCTTTGATATCTTCAATTTCATTAATAATAGATTCATGAGATCGACTTTGAATAATACGGCCTTCATGCTCTGTTATTGAACAGAAAGTACAACCACCAAAACAACCGCGCATAATATTAATCGATGTTTTTATCATATCGTAAGCAGGAATTTTAGCTTTACCATAACTAGGGTGAGGCACGCGTTTATATTCAAGACCAAATACACCATCCATTTCCTCGGTTGAAAGAGGTTTAGCGGGTGGATTTAACCAAATAAGTCGGGTACCGTGGCTTTGAACTAACGGCTTTGCCGATGTAGGATTTACTTCTTGATGAAAAATACGTGAAGCATGAGCATAAAGCACTTTATTTTCTTTAACTTGTTCAAAAGTCGGTAAATTAATATACGTTGTTTCCCAAGGTTTGGCTTTTTTATCCCAAGTTTTATTTCGGTAGTCAGCCATTTCAATTGGTTGAGCCGTTTTAGTAATGTCCTTTTCGGCAATTGATGCTTCTGTTTGTGCTTCGTTATCACTACACGATTCGGGTGTGATTTCTTCATAAGGGCTAAGAATAGGATCTATCTTACCGGGTCTATCGATATCACGTGAATCAATACCTTGCCAACCTGGAAGCACTTGGTTAGTTAAAAAGGCACTACCGCGCACATCGGTAATACTTTTAACATCTTCGCCACGAGCGATACGGTGGGCAATCTCAACAAGGGGGCGTTCGGCATTACCAAACACTAATAAATCTGCTTTTGAATCAAATAAGACTGAACGACGTACTTTATCTGACCAATAATCGTAATGGGCAATCCTACGCAAGCTTGCTTCAATACCGCCAATAATAACCGGAACACCTTTAAAGGCTTCCTTACAGCGTTGGGTATAAGCGGTTACTGCTCTATCTGGGCGCTTTCCACCTTCATCATTTGGCGTATAGGCATCATCATGACGCATTCTACGCTCAGCAGTATATCGGTTAATCATAGAGTCCATGTTACCGGCAGTAACACCAAAAAATAAATTAGGTTCCCCTAATTCCATAAAGGCATCTTTTGAGTCCCATGCGGGCTGTGAGATTATACCAACTCTGAAACCTTGGGCTTCAAGCATACGGCCAATAATAGCCATACCAAAACTTGGATGATCGACATAAGCATCACCAGTGACAATAATAATGTCGCAGCTATCCC
>Ga0209291_1002535_pt1 | contig 14631 bp, 13 predicted proteins | sample GOMGulsemesocosm_FD_184633 | JGI IMG/M metagenome (GOLD analysis project Ga0209291, IMG submission 184633) | Methane-oxidizing microbial communities from mesocosms in the Gulf of Mexico - GOM9B Gulf of Mexico (SPAdes) (version 2) | ecosystem: Environmental > Aquatic > Marine > Cold seeps...
TTCTCTATTTTGAAAGCACTGGAAGAATTTGAAAATATCTACGACAAACAAGGCCTTGTAAACCCAGTGCTTGATGCACTGTCCAACAAAGTTGACCCTAGGTATTTGAGCATTGAAAACTGGCACAGTGATTTTAAAAGTGATTTCTATCGCCTTAACTACACTTGGCTAGAGAAGTATTTTAATGCCCAGCTTAACGACCTAGACAGAGCCGCCCTTGATAATCCCGAAAGCTACTATTTATCTCGCGGCGGTTACATTTGGTTTGCCAAGCTGGAGCAGAAAATAGTGGGCTGTATTGCACTGGCCAATCACGGTGATGGGCGCTATGAAATATCAAAAATGGGCGTTGATGAGCAGTATCAAGGGCACGGTATTGGCCGTAAACTGATGCTTTGCGCGTTACAAAAATCTAGGCAACTAGAGGCAAAGACGCTGTATTTAGAAACCTCTAGCTTACTGCCTCGTGCACTAACCCTTTACCAACACTTGGGCTTTACCCAATGCGATCATCCTAATGGGGTTTCTAACTATCAGCGCTCAGATATCTATATGGAGTTAATCGTATGAGTGAAGTTTACATACCTGTGAATAATAATGGGCATTCGCGTAAGCGTGAGTTCAGTAACGGCATGAGCGCCACTTTCCCGCTATTAGTTGGGGCTGCGCCCTTCGGTATTATCTTTGGCACCTTGGCTGAACCCAATGGGTTATCAGCGCTTGGGGCTATTTTAATGTCATTAATTGTCTTTGCTGGCGCCAGCCAATTTATAGCACTGGGCTTACTTGCCGCGGGGGCTAGCGTCCCCATCATTATCGCCACGACTTTTATTGTAAATTTTAGACACATTCTATATTCGGCCAATTTAGTCTCTAAAGTTAAGCACTTACCCCATTATTGGCGAGCTATCATGGCGTTTGGTTTAACCGATGAAACCTTTGCCGCAGTCAACAACCGCTATTTACAAGACGGTAACTTAGCCAGAGCGCATTGGTTTTATTTAGGCTCATTTCTCGCCATGTATAGCAATTGGGTACTTTGTACTTATATCGGCATAACCTTAGGTAATATATTCCCGCAGATGCAAGACTGGGGGTTAGATTTTGCTATGTCGGTCACCTTTATTGGCATGGTTATTCCCTATCTTAAAAACAAACCCGTCATTGTTGCTGTTCTAGTCAGCTCTGTTTTGGCAGTAGCCAGTCACGACTTGCCACACAAGCTCGGTTTACTCATTGCCTCTTTCGCCGGAATCAGTGTCGGCATCTCATTACTGATGCTAAAAAACCGCTCAAAAAAAGCAGGAGAGACACAGTGAATGAGAGTTTTTTAATCGGCGGGATGTTCGCCGTTACTTTTAGTGTACGTTACATATTATTTGCCATGGCTGGGAAATTACATTTTCCTAGCTGGCTTAATAAAGCCCTAGAATTTGTACCGCCGGTAGTACTTATGGCCATTATTGTTCCTAGTGTCACAATGCCAAAAGGCGAATTGTGGTTGAGCTTACTAAACCCTTGGTTACTCGCCTCTGTCGTGGCTGTCATCACCGCACTTATGCGTAAAGACTTACTCACCACCATCGTGGTAGGCATGCTTGCCTTTGCTGGGTTTCGATTTGGTTTAGGCCTGTAATGGTTGCTACCAAAAGAGTAATCTAAACATCTGATTAGTCATTATAAATTATTTTAGTTGATACAAAACACTCCTGACACAATGCTGTCAGGAGACCCTCGTTATGATAGCAACTCAACCGATTTTATAAGAGAGAGCAATCATGAGTAACTGTATTGAAATGGTCACATTTAAAGTGCAACCACAGGTTAGCGAAGATCAACTCGTAGCAACCAACGATGCGATGGAAGTTTTTTTAAACGAACAATCCGGTTTTTTATATCGATCGCTAAGTAATGACGGTGAAGGTAATTGGTTTGATATCATCTACTGGCAAGATGATGAGTGCGCTCAAGATGCTACCGCTGCTTTTGAAAAATCCGCTATCTGCCAGCAGTTAATGCCTTTGATCGACCAATCGTCATGCAAGCAAATCAACATGAAGGTTCTGTCTGCTATTTTAGCGCAAGAGCTTGCTGCGTAATACCTGAATCCGTAGCTTCAAAGTGGATGCAGAGTGTAAGCTATTGGTTTTACGCTGGAGTCGAGAAATCTGAGCTGCACCCTTAGGTTCAATGGGTATTTATCGAACCGCTGTGGAGTCAAGAATTTGCGCAATGCGCCGCAATGCTTTCACTGATTCAGGTAACAAACATACTCTGCTAATATACCCCTCCTTAACTAAGCAAACGTTTGGAAGGGGTTACTGCCATTAAACCTTTAATGATTTAGCTGTGTGAATTCATTTATCTTCAAGGCGTTTTCGGCTACTTTTTTCATAAAAACAGGGAGCAACAATGCGTAAAGCAGAGCGCTTATTTCAACTGTTGACACTGTTGCGCGGCAGGCGAACCGTCATAACTGCTCAGACACTGGCTGAGTACTTCGAGGTATCTGAACGCACCATCTATCGTGACATACAGTCATTATCACTATCTGGCGTGCCGATAGAAGGTGAGGCAGGCGTTGGTTACCGGTTACAACCTGGATTCACTATTCCGCCACTGATGTTTAACGCGCAAGAGCTGGAAGCTCTGCTTTTAGGGGCGAGAATGGTGCAGCGATTTGCAGATTCGCAATTAGGTGGCGCTGCCGATAGCGCGCTATGTAAAATACAATCCATACTGCCTGACAAACTACACCACGATCACGCCATTAAACCGGAGTGGTTACTAGTGCCGGATTATTCCATCAGTGAAAGCGCACAGTTTGGCGAACTGATTCGCGCAGCTATTAAAAACCACAATATTTTACACTTCGATTATCAGAGCGAATCGAAAGCGCAATCTCAGCGAAAAGTAAGGCCCTTAGGATTAGTCTTCTGGGGGAAGTCATGGACACTGGTCAGCTGGTGTGAACTGCGCAACGACTATCGTTCCTTTCGCCTCGATAGAATCCAACAAATACACCCATGTGATGAGCATTACATTGTGCAAGCCGACATTTCTCTACAGCTATATATAGATAAGCAGCGTTTCTAGCTTAGTTCTGGTCCGGATATAGGCCTTAGTGGGGACGACTCAATGGTTCGAGATGTGCATTACAAGTTATGGGCGTTTGGTTGCTCCACATAACACTATCGAGTGGTGTGCAGATTGAACCTAAGCGACAGATAAAGAACTGGCGCTTGAACCTCTATCTAAAGCCATGCACACTGAGTGCACGATTAAAAATTCAAGACGCTAAATAGACTCAATCACTATGCCCAAGTTTGCTGCCAATTTATCTATGCTATTCACTGAAGAGGCTTTTTTAGATCGCTTCGAAGCCGCTGCCAATAATGGTTTTAGCGCCGTAGAGTATTTATTCCCCTACGATTTCCCGGCAACTATCATTAAGGAAAAGCTGCAAAAGTACCATTTGAAGCAGGCATTATTTAATGCTCCGGCGGGGAATTGGCAAGCAGGTGAGCGAGGGACCGCATGCCTGCCAGGAAGAGAGAATGAATTTATAGATAGCTTTAATCTGGCCCTTGAATACGCTAGAGTTTTAGGTAATCAACGCATCCACGTCATGGCTGGGATTACTCCAAAAATTACTTCACTAGTCACTATAGACTGTTATATCAACAACCTGCGCCGCGCCGCGATTGCCGCCCAAGCTTATGGTATTACTGTACTCATCGAACCCATTAACAACATTGATATGCCCGGTTACTTCCTCAATTATCAAGAACAGGCGGTTGATCTAATAAAGCAAATTGACCAACCCAACGTGAAGTTGCAATTTGATGTCTACCACTGCCAAATAATGCAAGGTAATATTCTCACTCAATTTGAGAGTGCACTTCCCTACATAGATCACATCCAAATAGCCGGTGTACCGGGCAGACATGAACCCAATATTGGCGAACTGAATTACTCTTTTATCCTGCGTGAAATTGAAAGGCTCGGGTTTCAGGGGTTTGTCGGCTGCGAGTACCTGCCACAATCTAGTACTCGCACTGGTCTCAATTGGCTTAAAGCGTTTAATTAATGCCTATAAGGTTGTTTATATGTAGGGCTTCGTCATTTTTTTCATTTTAATGATTGCCTACACCATAAGGTGTTGGTTTATAATCGGGGCTAAACACCTATAGTAGGATTTCGATTTGAAATTAACTGTTGAATCAAAGCTTGAAAAACTTCAAGCGACTGGCCAAGACAATCTTTTAACTGAGCTGATGCACGGTATTGAGAAAGAGGGATTAAGGGTAACGCCAAAGGGCAAGTTATCGCAAAGCGATCATCCGCAAGGATTAGGTTCAGCGCTCACTAACGGTGTTATCACGACTGATTACTCTGAAGCATTGCTTGAGTTTATTACCCCAGTCTATAAAAACTCACTCGATGCTATTAATTATCTTACCGACTTACATCGATACACCTACCGTCACTTAGGCGAAGAAGTCATTTGGAACACCAGTATGCCCTGCTACTTAGCAAGTGCTGACGATATTCGCATTGGTGAATATGGCACTTCTAACAGCGGTAAGATGAAGCATATTTACCGCGTCGGTTTAGCTAACCGCTATGGCAAGCTGATGCAATCCATTGCAGGTATCCACTACAATTTTTCACTCAGCGATGAATTGTGGTCAACACTGCAAAATATGGAAAATGATCCGCGTAGTTTAAAAGATTATCGCTCCGATGGTTACTTCTCTTTAATCCGTAATTTTAGACGTCAGTCCTGGTTACTTTTATACCTCTTTGGCGCCTCTCCTGCTCTGTCAGACTCTTTTATGAAAGATAAAGAGCATCATTTACAAACACTCAATGGCCACACTTTATACCTGCCTTATGCCACTTCATTGCGAATGGGAGATTTTGGCTATTCCAATAAAGCCCAAGAAAGCCTGAACGTTTGTTTTAATTATCTAGATAGCTACGCCAACTCTTTAAAGCAAGCAATAAAAACACCTTTCCCTGCCTATAGCGAAATGGGTGTAAAAGTTGCTGGCGAATATAAGCAGCTAAACGATAATGTGCTGCAAATAGAAAATGAGTACTACAGCGACATCCGCCCTAAAAGAGTCGCTAATTCTGGCGAGAAGCCGGTAGACGCCCTCATTGATCGCGGTGTTGAATACATAGAAGTTAGAAATACAGATATCAATCCACTACTACCTGTCGGTATTGATAATAGCCAAGCGCAATTTATGGATGCCTTTTTGTTGACTTGTCTTTTGCAGGAAAACACTGAGATCGATGCAGATGAGTGTAAGTGCATCAGCCACAATAATAATTTAGTGGTCAATAGAGGCAGAGAGCCAGGACTTAAGCTTAGCAGCGCAGATGGCGACATGCCTTTGCCAGAGCTCGCTAATAGCATTTTAGATCAAGTATCCAAGGTGGCTAAAGCACTTGATCGCGTTAAAGGTGGTACCAGCTTCTCTGATAGCGTTAAAGCCCAAAGAGAAAAAGTAGCGAATAGCGAACTGACACCCTCTGCTATCATTTTGGCCTCTCTTCGTGAGAGCGGGTTACAATTTACTGACTGGGCGCTGCACGTCAGTAAGCAACATCGCGAAGATTTGCTCTCTAGCGAAATCGATGAGAAAACCAGTGAAGCACTAGATGAGAAGGTTAGATTATCAGTGTTACAACAACATGAGATGGAGAGCTTTGATTCTTTAGACTTTGATCAGTTTATCGATCAATATATGCAGGCCTAAGTTGTGAGTTGCGTGGCGGTATGATTTTTTAAAATTCACTGCCCGCAACATTCACCGCCCGACGTTTTGTTTATCTATTGAGCTACAAAACTGACAAAAAACAGGTCCGTGACTTTTACTGCCTCTTCACTGTCCTCTTCATCGGCTAATCTTTGTTTCACTAATAAAATGGCTTTTTTAGCTAATATTTTTTGTGCAGAAACCGAACTCATACTCTCTTCACTTTGTGCCATTAACAAGTAGAGTATGTCATTTCTAATCGCTGACAGATGATCTCCCAACGCCTGTTCTGTCTCAATCGAGCCCGCTTGGATAGTAATCTCACATTTCACAAAATGCAGTTCTGTCGAATCACCATAGTTTGCAACAAATGGCTTCAGCTCAACATAACCGACATACTCTTCTTGAGCTTCATCGTTTTCTCCCTCGGCCGCGGCAACAGGAATCCATAAACTCAACAACAAAAACAAACAAGCTCTTAAATACATTATTACTCTCTCCATACAACCTACACAACTGTCTGTACAAGCGAAATTCACTCGTTTGTGGGTAACATTCAGACATTTTTAGTTTTAAAATATAGCTTTAAATAGTGTAGCTGCAAAACTACTCAGAGCATAACAATAAATTTCTGAGATTAACTATTTAAGCATTGCACTGTATTCTTTGATCAATGCACTTGCACCTATGATAACCTTAGGATTAATATTAGGAACATACAAATAAGTTAAAGAACCCTCTGGCGCACAGTCCTTTTCTACGTCTAGGCATCGATTACATGCAGGTAAACTCTGCTGAATTCGCTCACTAGGCGTCTAAGCGACTATCTACGCCCCAAAAAGTGGACTGAGGACATTATAGACTTATTGGATAACGTGCAAAACAAAGTAAAGGATACTAGTTATGTTAGATCAATGTCAGGGAGCTAAGGAGAAATGGGGTGGTGTGAACGAGATCATCGATGGGTGGCTAGAAAGTAGACAAGTATTAATTTCGCACTTTGTCGCGCTGCCTTCGCAAAGTATTGCCAATGGTTTGAATGAACGACTGAGCTTGTTTTGTGATCTGATGATGGATTATTTATCCTCAGGCCATTTTGAGGTTTACGAACAGTTGTTGCGTGAAGGCCACGAATTTGCCGATGGCTCTGTTGAAGCAGCGCAAAAATTATTCCCGCTTATTCAGCCGACAACGGACACCGCTCTCGACTTCAATGATAAGTATTCTTCTATGAAAGACCCTAGTGTGCAGGAAATCCGTGAGTTTGCCGAACAGCTATCCCTCTTGGGCGAAACTTTAGAAAACCGCTTTTCACTAGAAGACAAGATGATAGAGCTGCTACACATTACTCACAATGAAATAGCACTTCAATAAAGGTCCTATAGCGAATGCCTATCAAATTAGCTGTCACTGGATTTCTGGCCTTATTATTAACAGCTTGTAGCTCTGCCGAGCCTCCTTTTGACTGGCAAAATTACGCTACTTTAGGTCTGTACAGCGCAGCCATCTCTAAAGATGGGCGCTACGCTGTTATTGGCGCTCAAGAAGAGGGCGGCAGCCTGTGGGAAATAGAGACAGCAGAGCGTCTATACGACTGGAATCATCGCAAAGGGGATCGCTCACTGATCGCCAAAACGGCCTTCTCTCCAGAGGGTGATTTTGCCGTAACTGCCAACCAACAAGATCTTGTTCTCTGGCACACTAACACTGGCAAGCCTGAGTGGTTTTGGAGTTCTCCCGGTGAAATCTTAGCCATCGATCTTATGCCTAAAGGCCGCTATGCTCTAGTAGGTCTCGCCAACCATACTGCCGTTTTCTTTGACATTGTCAATGGAGGTGTGCAGCGCACTTTTAGACATGATGGACGAGTGCGCTCTGTTGCTTTAAGCCAAGACGGCACAACGGCAATCACAGGATCCGATGATTATATTGCCCGAATCTGGGATATAAAAAGCGGCAAACTACTGCATCAACTTGAACTGGAAAATATTATTGATTCTGTCGCATTAAGCGATGATGGCTCTATTGCTTTCAGTGCAAGCAGCCTGGACAGAGGCGTTGTTTGGGATGCAAAAACCGGGGAAGTTATCACCTATATCAGCGGTGATGAATCTTTTACGCAAAAACGTATTAGCTATTTAAGCGCCAGATTCTCAAGTGATGCTACCGAGCTTTTAACGGGGAATTCCGCGGGATCAGTACAACTTTGGAAGACAGATGACGGCGCTATGCTCAAACACTGGAAAGCGCATAAAAAAACGGCATATGGACCTAATAGCGTCAGCATATTAGCGGTAAGCTTTTCTAATTCAGGATTATACATTGCTATTGGCAGTAATGGCGTTCTAAACGAGTTTGAATAATCGCCTCGTAGTGCAAACAAAAAAAGGTAAGTGTTACTTACCTTTTTTAATTTAAAATCTGTACATCTAACTGGGGTTATTCAGCGGCTTTCGGCTCGCCTTCAGCCACCGCTTCTGGTTTCTTTATTTCCACTAACTCCACTTCAAAGACTAATGTTTCCCCTGGACCAATTTTAGGACCGGCGCCCTGGTTTCCATAAGCAAGTTCTGAGGGGATATACAACTTAGCTTTGCCGCCTTCTTTGATCAGTTGCAAACCTTCAGTCCAACCAGCAATCACGCCGTCTAACGGAAAAGTAGCTGGTTTATTACGCTTATAAGAACTATCGAATTCAACGCCTTCAATAGAAGTACCTTTGTAGTGAACAACAACGGTATCTGTCGCGGCAGGCATCTTACCTTTGCCCTGGGTTAGTATCTCAATCTGCAAGCCGCTTGCTGTTGTTGTTACACCTTCACGCTTGCCATTTTCTGCCAAAAACTTCTTACCGATATCAATGTTAGCTTTGGCCTTTTCTGCCGCTTCAGCTTTTGCTACTTCAGCGGCTTTTTCTGCAGCTGCTTGTTGTATGGCTACTTGCTTCTCTTGGAAGACTTTAAGCGCCGCTTCAACTTCTTCCTCTGTCATTTGGAGGTCGGTGCCGCTATAAATATCTTTGATTGCTGCACTAAAAGCATCTATATCGAGTTTTTCAAAACTTGGCTTCATTTGATTAGCAATCATTAAACCAAAACTATAACTCAATTTTTGCTCATCACTTTTTAATTCAACAGCAAATGCAGTGGTTGTACTTAGTACTGTTGTCACAGCGATAGCTAACAGTGTTTTTCTCATTCTAGAGTCCTTAATAAATAATATTTCCAATTAAATCAACAGATGACATAAATGCTATCCATTTGACCATGTAATACAAAAAAGTTCTGACAGTTACCTAAAAATCATCGTATAAATATAAACTTAGTCGCGCTAAAGTTACAACAGCGGGTTTACTTAACCGGCAGAAACCGCATCTTTTAGCGCCAAGTATTGCAGCGCTAGAAATTCTAGGTCTCCCCAGCATTTATCATCCGTATTTACCGAGTGCTTAGGCTTTCGGTCAGCTTTACAAAACCTCAAATTATCGACGACAAGTTGAGTATAGTGGATATTGGCGCAAACAGGGTCGCTGCACGTCAAATACTCTGCGTGCAAGTACGCCAACTCCACTTGCTCCGCTGCAAGCTCAGCCGATAATAGCTTTTTATAGCAGCTACGCAACGTGCTCTCCAGCTGATCACTGGCGTACATTTGCTCTTTTACCGCACGGCGAAGCACTCGCAATTCACTGGTAATACTCACCGCCCAACGCTCGCTCGCAGCATCTAAACTTTTGATGCGACAATTGACACTCGCCAACCAGAGCGCAAACAGCAATTGATTAATGCGACAGCCTTGCTCATCTTGCAGTACTAACAACACTTCACTAACCTTAGGCTGCGCATAAAAATCTAGTGCAAAATCCCACAAGTCATTTTCAATCTTCATCTTCTATTACCTTTTGAGCATACAACATCTCATCAACATGCTAGAATCGCCGGCAAAAACCCCTATTACAGCGACCTCTCGGCCTAAGATGATTCAATTACTAGAACTTAGTTTACTTCGCGGAACACAGCAACTATTAAATACTGCTGATCTCACTTTACACTCAGGCTGGAAGACTGGCATCATTGGCGCTAACGGTGTTGGCAAGTCTAGTTTATTCAAACTGTTATTAGGCGAACTACAGCTTGATGCGGGTGAGCTAAAAATGTCGGGCAATCAAACCATTGCACACATGGCTCAAGAAGTTCAAGCGGATAATCGCAGTGTATTAGATTATGTACTCGATGGCGACAATGCTCTCAGAGATATTCAAGCGCAGATTGAAATAGCAGAGCGAGAAAATCAAGCAGAGCGCATAGGCGAGTTACACGCCCAGTTAGATAACATTGATGGCTACACCGCAGAATCTAGAGCGCAACAACTACTAAACGGCCTGGGCTTTGCCAGTGATGATGCGCAGCGCGATACCAGTGATTTATCAGGTGGCTGGCGCATTCGTCTAAATCTGGCCAAAGCTTTAATGTGTCGCTCTGACATTTTACTTTTGGATGAGCCAACCAACCACTTAGACTTAGATGCCACTCTCTGGCTTGAAACATGGTTGCGTAACTATCAAGGTACGTTACTGCTAATCTCGCACGATAGAGACTTCCTCGACCAAGTGGTTGATCACATCGTGCATATGCACAGCGCCAAGCTCGATATCTATCGCGGCCAGTACAGCGCCTTTGAGCGTGCCAAGGCAGAGCGATTGGCACAGCAACAAGTACAATTTGAAAAGCAACAGCAACGTATTGCTGAGATTGAACAGTTTGTCCGCCGCTTTAAAGCAAAAGCTTCTAAAGCGAAACAGGCGCAAAGCCGAGTCAAAGAGCTAGAGCGCATGGAGGTCATTTCAGCGGCACATATCGACAGCCCGTTCACTTTTAGTTTTCAGGCCAATGAAAAGGTCTCTAACCCATTGCTATCACTGCGTGAAGTAAACTGTGGTTATAGTGATAAGAACATCTTAGGTAAGGTATCTATCTCTCTAGAGCCCGGCTCTCGAATTGGTTTACTGGGTCCTAACGGTGCAGGAAAATCCACGTTAATAAAAACCTTAGTAGGTGATTTAGCCCCGCAATCAGGTGAGCGCAATAGCGGAGAGCATCTTCGCGTTGGCTACTTTTCTCAGCATCAACTTGAAGCTCTAGATCTAGAAGCTTCTGCCATGGTTCACATCATGCGCATTTCACCTAAAGCGACCGACCAGGAAGTACGTAACTACCTAGGCTCTTTTGGTTTTTTTGGCGACGATGCCTTTACCCCTGTGAAACAATTTTCAGGCGGCGAAAAAGCCCGTGTCGCACTGTCACTAATCGCTTGGCAGCGACCTAATTTGTTACTATTAGATGAGCCTACCAACCACTTGGATTTGGAAGTGCGTCACGCGCTAACCATGGCCCTACAAGAATTTGAAGGCGCGGTTATATTGGTTTCTCACGATCGCCACTTACTACGTAACACCGTTGACGAGTTTCTACTCGTTGCAAATGGCAATGTAAGCGAATTCAAAGGCGACCTGAATGACTACCAGCAGTGGTTAGTAGAGCAGCGTCGCAATCTCTCTCCAACCAAGATGGTTTCACGCGAAAATCGCTCTCAAACTGCTGAAGAGAAAAAGGAGCTAAAGCGTATTGCAGCCGAGCGCCGAACTGCTCTGAGACCCCTGAAAAATAGAATTAGCACACTAGAAAAGCAGATTGACACTCTACAGGAGAACCTCGCAGGATTTGAAGAACAACTGGGGGACACTGAACTTTATAACGCTGAAAACAAAGACAAGCTTAAACAAGTTCTCAATCAGCAGGCCACTGATAAAAGCACACTAGAAACTGCAGAAGAAGAATGGATGGAAAAACTTGAAGAACTGGAAGAACTCGAAGCCTAAACATAGGCTTCGAAGAAGCTCGAGTATGATAATTCGTAGGCTTGGTTCAAGTATCTGTCAACCAGAGGCCTACGTTTCAAACCGATTTTAAGCTTCTTCTTTTTCTCGACTAGCCTCACGCTTTTGCTGAGTTTCAAGCATTTTAACTAACTCTAGTAACTCGTCGCCTTTCTCAAGCATTGCTTCACATTCTTCGTAAACTTCTGCCTCTAAGAGACCGACGGCCTGTAGCACTTTTGTGTCTAGCACTTCAATTGGACCATCTGCAAAGCCTGCTCTGCGCAATGCTCTACTTGCCAGATTGACCAGTTGAGCATGCTGATTCGACTTACTATGTAAAGGCGAGTTGATATAACGCACCCCAATACAAACATCTTTAGGCAAAGACCAGCAATCAAATAACCAAGCCGCAACTTGCTCACGCGTCACATTTAAAACATGACGCTCAGTTTGCTCAATACTCATATGCGGATTCACTTCCAAGTAGCGTGAAAGCAACGCAAAATGAGGCGGGAATAGATGTGCTAATGCCGCATAACCAAAATTGTGAATAAGACCGGTCAAATACACTAATCCCGGCTTAGGTAAGTTTTCACCTTCCATTCGTTTACAGAGCCGTTCCGAAAGCGTTGCTGTGTAGATGGCCTGTATCCAGTAGGGTGTATGCCCTCTTGGGGCTTCATCGGGAATACTCAATGTCTTACCCATTGAAACACCCAAAGCTAAGTTTACCACTAAATCAAAGCCTAGCACTCTCACGACAGCGTCATCGATAGAGGATAACTCGCCTGGTGTTGCGTAATAAGGGGATGCAGCCCAACTCATCACTTGTGCAGCTAAGGAAGGATCTACTTTCACAATAGGTACCAAGCGGTCTACACCGGCCAGCGGATCAGCTCTTAGTTCACTAATTTTTTGCGCTGTAGGCGGTAAACTAGGCAAGCCTAGAGTGTCTTCCATACGCTGCTTAATACGCAATGCAGTAAATTTTTCAACAGCTTTGGTAATGACTTCTTCATCTGTTCCTTGGGGTTGTTCCTCAAGTATTTTTTCAGGACTAATGCCCACGGGAATGACAGATGCAGAACCTGTTAACCAGGTACGCGGCACATCAAAAGCAAGCCCTGAATGAGGCTCAATAACAGACAGTGACTGCATTTCAATGCAGCTCTTATCAAGAAATACAGGAAGCGAAAACAACTTACGCTGCCCCTCTGGCGTGGACAGCGCCTCTTGATTAAAAAATTTAACGATGTTTTCTGCGCGAACAGGTTGTAACTGACGTGATGACTCACGCCACAGTACCACTAAATTTAGTAAATGTGATGCAGGTAAAAGCACCAACACTTTACCCTCGCTATCATGTAAAAGGGCTAACCGGATAGCATCATCGCCATCATTAATGTTATCCAATCTGTGAACTCCAACAGCCAATTGAACCACCTCTCTTTGAATATAGGCACTACTCAAGAGATAGATATGCCTTTATCACACCATAAAAGCGTGCTTACAAGCATATACATTCCTTGTGTTTAAAATATAACGGCCGAATAACTTAGCGATGCAGCCTTTTTGATTATCTTTTCGTCTACAAACCCAATCAGAGCTCACTTTCCTCTAACCGACTTCGTATATAAAATGCTAGGCGTTTGCCGAGCTTGATCGATCATAGCGAGAAAATGCAAACTTGAGATTGATTGTCTGTTCTTTTTCGGCGAATAGCGAACTATTCTACGAGAAAAAACAGGAAACAGGGCCAAATTCCGGTTTTCGCTTCAGATTAGCGCTTACTGCGCCAGCCCTATAGTAACTATATATTCATTCATGCAAATCGCAAAGATTTTAACTAGTTTTCGCCCAGAAACAGGGCCATAGCGAGAGCGAATCAATAGTTCAAGATGTACGGCATTGGATATGGGTGTTTAGCTGTTCTAACCAACTATATCTAGTGGTGCGCAGATTGAGCCAGTGAGACGCTCCTAGCAAGCGACTCCTACATGGAAACTAACCAGTATTATTCATTATATTCGAACAACTCGGCTAACCGTTTTTAAGGCGCGCAACTTCTTAATTGTTCTGGCTAAATGTATTCGACCCTTAACGCCAAGCTCCATATCAACACAATACAGAAGACCTTCTTTTTCACCTAAGTCCATTTTTAGAATATTGGCACCATTTGCCGATGCCGTGGTTGCTAAATTAGCAATAATACCACGCTCTGAAGACACTTCTAGCTTAAGACCGACATTAAACTCTTCGTCCAAATCATGAGACCATTCGAGGAAAATACATTTTTCAGGATCATCTTTCATCGTGCGAATATTTCTGCAATTGATACGGTGCACTACAAAGCCACGGCCACTGCTGGTGTAACCGACGATACTATCTCCCGGAATCGGCTGACAACATTTAGCATAGGCCACAACAACACCTTCTGTCCCCTCGATCGCCAGTGATTTTTGTGGGAGCTTGGCTTCACTCTGCTCATTCTCTTCTGGCCTAAGCTTCCTCGCGACCACGTAGGACATCAAGTTACCAACGCCTATTTCCTGTAACAACTCATCGACTGAAGCTAAATTTGCCTCACTTAAAAAGTCGCTCATTTTCTGCTCATCAACTTCATCTAAGCTGATGCCAAACTGTCCTAAGAACTGATTAAGCAAGCGCTTACCCATTTGAGTGGACTCATCCTTTTCTTGATTTTTCAAGAAATGACGGATGCTCGAGCGCGCTTTTCCTGTGACGACAAAATTGAGCCACGCCATGTTTGGTTTGGCACTTGGCGTGCGAATAATTTCTACGGTTTGACCACTTTCCAAAGGCTCTGAGAGAGGCACTAACCTGCGATTGACACGACAGGAGATACAAGAGTTACCGACATCAGTATGGATGGCATAAGCGAAATCTACTGCAGTGGCGCCAGGCGGCATCTCATAGATACGCCCTTTAGGTGTGAATACATAGACTTCATCGGGGAATAAA
>Ga0209291_1002537_pt1 | contig 14620 bp, 15 predicted proteins | sample GOMGulsemesocosm_FD_184633 | JGI IMG/M metagenome (GOLD analysis project Ga0209291, IMG submission 184633) | Methane-oxidizing microbial communities from mesocosms in the Gulf of Mexico - GOM9B Gulf of Mexico (SPAdes) (version 2) | ecosystem: Environmental > Aquatic > Marine > Cold seeps...
GAAGCAGAAGTAATAGGTGGGGTCAATACCTTAAATCTCACCAGATTCAGTGTGATGCTCAAGATTTCTAGACGCCCGCAGACGTCCGCACAAGATGTGTATCGTAACAATGTTGATTTATTTAGCGAAAACAACGTGACCCACTTCGTTAAGCAAACCTCAGTTAAGTTAAAAGTTGATTCAACAACTATTGCTGATTTTGTGTATGATTTAATCCAGCGTTTAGAAGACTATCGTAAGGATAGATTGACATATAAAGAAGAAACATTTGTTATGGATGCGCCTCAGCCAAAGGAATCTAAAAGTATCAAAAAGATACTGGAGAGCGATAATTTGATTAAAGAGCTTCAGGGGTTAATGACCACTGCTGGAATGATATGTGACAAGGCTTCAATACAGCTATTTATAGTAGCTTTAAGCAGTAAACTACAATCACCGATGCATTGCATCCTTCAGGGAAATGCAGAGCTTACAAGTGAGCTAATACAAGGTTTTTCAAGTGTATTACCAGTAGAAGTAAATCGGTTTAAAACATCTATCAGTGATAACGTATTATACTATGCACCAAGTAAAACCTACTGGACTAACAAGGTGTTATTATTACCTACAATTGATAAGTTGGGTCAAAAGAATCTAGCGTTAACAGAGCTTATCAGTCAAGGTAAAGTTAACCGCATGGTGACGGAAAACACTGAGCAAGGAAGTTACCGAGCAAAGACCAGAATCGTTAACGGTCAATTAAGTTTTATCAGTAGTACCAGCAAAGGACACCATGAACTATTGAAGACTGAAAACGTGATAGCATTACCGTTAAAAAACGAGAAACAAATAAAGGATGCAATGGCGTCTAATGTGATTAAAAAGCATGCTGGACTGATTGATGCAACCAAGGTTGATAACGCTAAGAAGCTATTGAAATTCATCTTCAGAGAGCTTAAAGAGGTGAACGTCGTTAACCCATATTTGGATGAACTAGATGTGATGAAATTCTTCGGCGGGGACTGTAAACAAATCACTCAGTTTTTAAGGATTACAAACCTCATCACTCTATTACATCAAAAGCAATTAGGAGTTACTAAGAAAGGTAATATGATTCAGGTAGATGTAAAACCTAAACACATGTTATTGACGCTGGAACTATTTCAGGAGTTATGGGTGAAGGAAGAAGCAGAACTAAATTTTCAAGTAGCTGGTACGTTCTCCAGAATCAAAGAACAATTAAAGAAGGATGAACCGAAAGGATATAAAGAAGTAGAGTTTACGGTTAAAGGAATTAGGGAGAAATTGAAGATGTTTCCAGCTACGTTAGCACGTCATATCAATACCTTATTTGATTATGGTAAAATAGAACGGACTGGTGGAAACCGCCGTGAAGGATATACCTATTCAGTTGTTAACTGGAATGGAGGGAACACTTCAGCGGAACGATTCAATGAATTCAAAAAAATGATTAACTCACTTTAATATCACCAGTTTCTCAGTGGCTCAAGCCACAGTATGAAAGGGCTAATCCAGTATAATGAGAAACTCAAACAACATATATACTATGAAAAATTTAGAATTAACAAATACAACGTTTATAACAGCAATAGAAAAGTTTAAATATAGATTATTTACCAAAGGAGCATCAAAAAGCCAAGTTAACATGAAACCAATTATGGTAAAAGAGTTTTTGTGTTTCATGGAACAAAATGGTAAAACAATGCTATCACAAATCAATCAGAAGTTAGTGGATAATTATTTCGAATACTTAAAGAATAGACCACTGAAATATAAATCAGGAGCAATGACAGCTAGTTACTTAATGAAGTATCGTGAATCAATATTGAGGTTTATTGAATTTAATTTAGGGGTGAAAATGGGGCAAAGTGGTATCAATATTAAGATTGCTAAACCTGAAACAAAACGTATAGAAATACTGAAGGAAGAAGAAGTACAGCAGTTGTTTGAAGCATGTGATTGTACCATGTTAGGTATTCGTGACAAGCTAATTATCTCCTTAGCTTATGGGGCTGGATTGAGAAAACAGGAATTATTGAATTTGAAAATAAATGACATCGACCTCAATAAAGGAAGAATCCATATTGACAAATCAAAAACTAAATACGGTAGGGATGTACCCATAACTAAAAAAGTTCAAGAAAACATTGAAAACTATTTATTCAACGTTCGTAACATGATGTTAGACGACGGTAATGATTTAACAAGTCTATTAATAACAAAAAGGGGTACAGCCATGAGTGGTAGCGGATTAGTAGGAGTAATTAAAAGATTAAATAATAAATCAACAATTGATAGAAAAATAAACCTTCACCTGTTTAGGCATTCGATTGCTACGCACCTGATTAGGTATTTAAAATTAGAAGACGTAGCAACATTTTTGGGTCACCGCAGTTTGGACAGTACGATGCGATACCTTCATTTAAAACAAGAATATTATGGATAGAGAAAAGTTAATAAATAAATTTGAGAAGTACCTGTTAGTCGAATTAGGGTATTTATACAATACCTTTAAAAGTTATAGAAATAGCGTTAACAGTTATTTAGATTGGTTGATAGATAACAAAATACAGCCAAAGAAAGTGACACTAGACCAAACGTATGATTTTATTGCGTACAGAAGAGAAAGAGGTGATATAGATAGAACTATAACTGGATTTAAGTCAGCAATAACACACTTTAATCAAGCAATTGGAATGAAGGCAAATCCAGCATTATTAGTTAATCTAGCTAAGTGTGACCGAAAAACCCCAACTGATATAATTGACACTGAATTTTTAGATGCAGTTTATAGAGACACTAAAGCAAATACGTTAGTACAGAAACGTGATAGGTGCATGTTGGGCATGGTATTGTATTTAGCGGTGCAACGTACTGAATTAGCATCATTGCAATTAGAACATTTGGATTTAGATAATGGTAGATTATATGTTCCAGCCACCGCTTCAACTAATGAAAGATACATCCCGTTACACCCAAAACAAATGCATCATTTGTATAATTATATTTATGATTTACGTGATAAGTTGTTACAGGACTTCAGGAAAGAAACGAATCAATTGTTTTTTAGTTCGGGTGCTGGTAATGACCTCAACGGAGCATTAAATAGGATGTTAAAACGTATTAAGTTGGAATGTCATTACGTTAGAAGTTTTAAACAATTGAAGCAATCCAGAATGGTTATGTGGGTCAAAGAACATGGATTACGTGAAGCTCAATATTTGGGTGGGTACAAATACGTTACCAGCGTTCAGCGATATGATTTTAAAAGTTTGGATAAGTTACAGAAGTTACTGGAATTTCATCATCCAATGGAAAAAATGGCAATTTAGGTATGGTATATGCGTTTAAAAATAATAGGAAATTAATAATTATGTATATTTGTAGTATGGGAGCAATAGATTTAAGAAGTAGCTTAATAGAAAGATTTAACAAAATTATCGAGGATGATTCTAAGTTAATGGCGTTAGCTGGTATTTTTGATTCTATGAATGAAGTAGAATCTCCATCATTAGTTTCAGATGAACATTATAAAATCGTTGAAGAACGAAGAAGAAAATACCATGCTGGAGAAACTAAAGGTTCAAGTTGGGAAGAAGTAAAAAGCAACTTGAAGAAAAAGTATGGTTTCTAAATTAATTATTGAACCAGAGGCTGAAGAAGAAATTTACAAAGCTGTTGACTGGTATGAGTCTAAACAAACTGGATTAGGAGAAGAGTTTTATCATTACTTAGAAGGGTACTTTGAAACATTAAAAATTGGAAAAGTATTATTTTCAGTAAAACGAAAACCAGTATTTAGAGAATTACCACTAAAGCGTTTTCCATACATAATCATATATGAAGAGTTAAAAGATGTGATTGTTGTTTACTCTGTTTTTAATACACATCAAGACCCATTAAAAAAAATAAAATAATCAAGTTAAATACTTGAAAATATACAGAAACCACTTAGGATAACTAGGTGGTTTTTTTTATCTTCGATGCTGATTAATTTGGTGTTAATCATACGTTCTTTTGAAATAAAATAGTACTGAAATAAGTATATAGGGAGTTATCCGTTCGGTATGACCGTACCTAACCGTACCGCATCAAGTACAGCATACCGTTATGGGTTTAACGGAATGGAAAAGGATGATGAATTAAAAGGTATTGGTAACTCGTATGACTTTGGAGAAAGAATGCTAGACCCAAGAATTGGAAGATTTTTTAGTACTGACTCAATTTTTCAACCATATGAGACGCCATATAATTTTGCTGCTAACAATCCAATTATATATGTGGATAGTGAAGGTGGGGATAATATAATTTACATCGTTCTTTTACCTTCAGCTTATGAAAGTTTAACTAAAACTGAAGTAAACGCCATTGTAACAAAATTAAATGCCAAGTTTAAGAAATTAGGATTGAAAACTGAAGTTAAACTTTATAATAACCCAGAACCGTTTGATTCTAGAAATTTAGACTTAACAGATACCTATGCGATACTTGGTTCTGTTAATAAAATTAAAACAGAGATATCGAAAAATCCCGAGAAACATTTAGATTTGGCAACCTCTAACATGGATTCGGAATTTACTGGAGGTCTAGGTAATCCAGAATTTTCTGCAAATAAATCTGAAAGGATTAGTGCTTATAGGAATGAGAAAAAAAATGGGACAGGTATTGCTGTAGATTCAGATGCTCTTGGAGTTACTGCGGAGCAATCTCTAGATTCAGATAAAGCTACTGCAGCTGTATATATTATACTTCATGGATTAAGTCATAATGCTGGGGAAGAACATAACGTAAGTTATGCAATTGGAAAAGATTATGGAGTGATTGTTAATTCTATAGATAATAGTAAATGGAAAGCTGCTGGAAAATCTGAAATATCATCTATTAGTACAGCAGAAGATGTTATGTCTGCTTATGAAAATATTACAAAAATAGCTGATTTACCAGAAAACTATCCAGATGTAGTAAAAAGGAGATTAGGAGATAATAAGCCTAAGGATAATTATAGTAAAAATAAGAAAAAGAATGAAAGTAATCCAATAGGACCAAGAAGAGCAGATGGGAAATTTTAAATACATAGTTTTACTCTTAGTGATTTTTCACTCATGTAGTAATCAGAAAGCCGTTAGGATAGCTAAAATATCAGATATAAAGTTATCAAGTGAATTTAAGTTAGTAAATAATAATAAGTATTATGCTAATGGAGAGATAAACGATGATAGAGATAGTATTTATAGTTTTGAAGCTCTAAATCGTACTATTGATATTAAAAAGCGTTATTTTACTAAAGAAATTACTAATGATATATCAATTGATGAGAAAAAAGAATTCTATCGAGATTTAGTACAACGTCGAATTTCAATATTATTAAATGAATCAGATAAGAATAAAATCATATCATCTAAATTTGATGAGAACGGATTTTATTTATGGTATACTTTTAAGAACAATTATGATGGAGAAGATAGTGTTAGAAATATAAATAAATTACTCATTGAACATGTCAGCTCAAAACTTTATTTAATTCAATTAGAATATACTAGTTTTAACTTATCAGAAAAAGATTCAAAAGAAGAAATAGAAAAAATATATAAACAATTTGGTCATGAGTCATATTAGTTAACAACTAAAAAATAAATACAGAATTGTAAAAGAGGTGTGCTATATGGTACATCTTTTTTGCTTTTAGCATCATTATCCTACTCGTTGGTATAAACGTGTGTTAGATGGGGGCTTAAAAGGGTGTGGGTAGGTGTTGGTGACGTGGTTGGTTTGGGGTGAACGCTGGTTAAATCGCTAGTAATGGTGACTGAGGTTGTATATTATTTAAATAATTCATTTAATTTATTCCAGAATACACGTTGAGACCTTATTACTAATATGTTCAGTATAATCCATATCAGAACTGTTCCAATAAAAATCCAACTAAATTTTCCGTTAGAACTAAATAATGTAATTTCATCAAAAGGGTTAAATATATAACTTAAAAAAATGATAAGTTGTATTAAAAACAGCATACAATATAAAGAATTATGAAAATTTGGCATCCACGACATTCTTTTTAAAACCCATATCCACAGCCCCCAAGTCCACCTTTTTAAGGAATTCATTTTATTTAACTGCTCATTATATTTTTCCATTTTGTTTTTGAAACTCCAAGATGGGTCATAATGAACTGGAAAATAATCGTCTTCTATTTTCTCATTATGGATTAAACCTTCCTTTTTTCGAATCTTATTAATTACAAATTGGTCCCTTCTAAACCCATATGCCATATTACTAAGTAGTATTAGACTAAGTCCAATAACTATTGTAGATATTATCAGTACTAATGATATTAATACAACGGAAGTATGTAATTCGTTTTCATTTAGTTTCCCTCCATTTGTATAGACATAACTATATCCAAGCATGACAGTTACAATAACTGATAAAATTTGAAAAAACAACTTTTGATGATGATTTTGGTTTTGTGCAAATTGAGTATGAAATGAGTTTAGTATTTCGTCTTTTAATACCATTGACATTTTTGCTTGATTATTATGTTCATATTTTAATTTATTACTAGTATTGTTTGAAGTAGTTAAATCGATAGTAATGGTGACTGAGGTTGTAGTTGTTAGTTAGAAATCAAATAAAACTTTAGCATCAACTTCTAAAGCATCAGCTAATAATTTAACTGTACTTATTGAAGTATTTATCTGCCCTTTTTCAATCCTACTAATTTGAGAATATTCCATATTAGATTGATGAGCAAGCTTTTCCATACTCATCTTTTTACTATTACGTATTCTTCTTAGGTTCTCACCGAACAATATAACGAAGTCTGTATTTGTGTTTTTTCTCACCGAAGCAAGTTCGGGTTATAATCAGTCAGAAATTATAGCATATAATGCCATAATTTGTATATTTGAAAAAACAAACTATCAATTTTATGAAAACAACATTCATTTTTAAGTCACTAATAGCAATATTCTTCATCGTTCTAGCGTATGGTAGCGATGAATCAAGTTCTGATGATGATATAAAGCTTGATACCAAAGAAAAAGCAATGGATTACTTAAATAAAATAGGTAAGTATCATGACAGACTACCATACGGTAAGTTTAAAATCGCCTTTAATAAAAATGTTATTATGTATTGGGATAATTTGGATGAAGGTTGGACAGATGCTGAAAAATCTGCATGTTATTTTACCTTAAAAGAGTCGGTTACCTACGAAATGGACTACGATGAGAATAAAAATGTAGAAGTGAAAATGTGGGAATTAGAAGTAAGTGATAAATGCTGGAAAACTGAAATAAATAACATACTGAGGTTACATCTAAGTGAAGATGGTTACTTATATAAGCGAGATTGTTATGAACCAATTTGTATCATAAGTAAAGGCTGGTAAGAATTAAATCTGATGTCAGATATTTCAAAACATAAACACATAATTACTCATGTAATGTTACCATTATTGATTGGTGGTATGATATACTTGATATTCAGAAACAATACACTAATTATGTTCAAATGGGTTGATTTTATAGGGTTTACAAAACATATAAACAACCTAAGAGAAATAATAAATCCAATTAAGTTATATATACCTAAATGGGTTTTTTATAGCTTACCAGATGGTTTATGGACTTATGCATTCACCTCATCATTCATCATATTCAATGATAAAAATATAATATGGTTGGTCATGACATTTGTATTAAGCATCGGAGTTGAAATACTTCAAGGTTTTCAGATATTCCCAGGCACGTATGACCCATTAGATTTGTTATTCTGTATCATTGGATATGTATTACCATTCTTAGTTTTCAAGAGCTACAAAAGGAGCTGTATAGCTTTAAATCATTAATAAAATATACTAACAAATGAATTTAATTGAATGTACATCATGTGGTAGTAGAAACACATTACCCGAAGGAAAAAATGCGATGTTTTGCGCTTATTGTGGTGGAGCAATTGAACGTAAAGCAGATATAACGAAACAAAATACTTCAATACTAACAAAGCCAAAAATCACCAAGAAAGGCAATTTAAGTATTACCAATCGAGAAATTAAAACCGTTAAAGAAGTATTTGATTGGTTTACCGATGAAGGATTAAGTGATATTAAAAAATTAGATTTAAGTAATAACCAAATAACGGACGTTTCGGGTTTAGAAAAGCTAATTCATCTTGAAGAACTTAATTTAAGCGACAACCCAATTACCAATTTAACAGCATTTCCAAGGATTGAAAAAGGTGATAATGACTGGATGGGGTTGAATATTTATTTAAATAACACCTTAATACATGATGTTTCTGAAGATGTAATTGATAATATTAAATATTCTGCTAAAAATAGAAAGGACTTATACTTCCATTTGGAAAACACCTCATCAAATTGGGTAATTGAGATATTAAATGTATTATCTGAATACAAGGCTTTTAAAGGTTCCATTAACTTTTTCACTAATGATGATTTAACCAGCTTTAAGTGGTCAGAATACAAGCTTAAAAGCTCTACACAAGGCACTTCACGCTATACTTATAGCACATTACCATCTAAGTCAACAAATACATTAAAATGTACCAGTTGTAGTGCTATAATGACAACAGAAATGAATAATAATGGAATATGTGTGAAATGTATTGAAGAAAAGAAAAACACAAAGTTTTGGGCTATAGCTCACTTTATATCACCATTATTTATTGCATATTTTTTGAATAAGTACTTTACCGATGATGATTCAGACTTTATGACATCATTGGGTATGGGGTTACTGATTGTTATTGTATTATTTATTGGGATAACTTCAAATTCCACTAAGAATGTGAAGACTGGCAAGTCATTCCAAACTAAATCTGGATTGAAACTGGATGAATACCAAGAGCAAACTACTTACGCACCAATATTTAAAAGCATCCATTATATAATTGGCTTCATACATATCATAGCACTTGTAATTTCAATATATCTGAATATAGAATAGCATAATATGATGTATAAATGAAGGTTTGACCAATTGGTCTAAGGTTCAAATTGTATTAAAAACAAATATTTGTTAGTTATAATATCTGAATTAAGTATTGGTATTGAAATACTGTAATACATGAGGTGTTTATAGGTGCTTACGACCCGTAAGACATGTTATTTTGTATGATTGGATATACACTACCATTCTTGTTTTTTAATAGCTATAAAAGGAGTTATATGGCTATTAATTTATTATAAAAAAATCAAGTATAAAAGTTTATATCGCCATATCCTCTGGCGACATAATACTTAACATTAAATTATTGTAAGAGTTGTTTAAATAACTTTAAACAATATTATATTAAGGCTACGCCTTAGTTGAAGGTTAGTTGTTTTTTAGGTTGGTATTTAATTAATTGAAAATTAAAAAATATGTATTGCTCCGCAATGTTGGTATATGTTTTTCTTGTTTAATATGTAATACCAATCTTGATGAAAATAAATTAAGAAATAATAATTTTATATAGTATAGGTTTTATTACAGTTATAGTTATTTAATACAGTATAGTTAATATTACAGTATAGGTATAATGGTATATTTTCTCCATACCAAAGGATAAAACATCCAACCAAAAAGATAAATTATCTCAATGAGAAGATAATTTATATATCAGTCGGACAAAACGTCTTTTATGGATATTTTATCTTCCAATATGCAAAATCACGTTGCACTTATCAAATCTAAGTGGTATATTTGTTATAATTCTAAATAAGCCGATTTAGGGTTAATAACATTAGGCTAAACATATTATGAGTTGGAAAAAAACATTAAAAAAATCTACTCAGACGCCCTATTTTGGGCAATGTCTCCCAAAACAAGAGGTCGAGACTACCATTTAACATTACGTGAAGGAGTACTTTTTATGAAAATACTTCACTATGCAAAAAATAACGAAAAAATCACTTATTCCAATAAAGTGATAGGTATGCATGCTTACCTAAAAGTCAGTACAGTTGAAAAAGTAATTCGTCAGCTAATTAAGTTAGGCTACATAAGTAGCTCGGTAAGTACAATTATCGATAGCGGAAATTATTATCGAAGACGAACCATTTTTATTAAATGGGATAAATTGGAGTTTGTACTTTCCGAAACTCCAGAAAATGAGGTATTTGAAGATATAATGGAATTAGTTGACGAGTTCAGCGAAATTATTATCGAAGAAGCAGTTCCAATGGCTGAAAACAATACAGTTACTGAAGTAATTCCACTTAATGCAGATAATCTATCAGCCGTTGAAAATAGCGAGTTAAATGGGTTTGTTTTAACTGATGAAAAGCTATCATGGATGCTAAAACTGTTGGAGCAATCGGAAAAAAAGATGTCTGAAGAAAGAATAAAAACACTACCAACAGATACGTTAACTAAGTTTTTCTACGGTGAAGATGGTGTTTGGAGCATTACTGAAAAATTACAAGAAAATAAGTATCTAATGCGTGTGGAATATAATGTTGGCACTAATTGTAAATTAATTAATCTGAATTCAAAATCTGATTATTTACTTATTAATCAAAACAGATTCTTTGACTCAATGCTTGAAAATGATGTTAAATTTGGGGATTTAACTGTTGAGATGTATCATATATTAAAAAATAATGAGGTTCAACGTTTAAACAATAAAACAGCCTAAGAATCTAAAATAATAAATAAATTCACTTGAAAATTGTATCTACTTTATTCAAGTGAATTTTTGTTTATAATATTAAAAACACCTAGAAAATATATGTTAAATATAGAAATTGATTAACACGTTTTTGTTATAAGGACATATCTTGATATAGCTGTATATAGTGCTTTTAAACGTGTTTCATATCGATTGGTGAACAAATCTTATATGGTAGGGGTACCCCGTTTTATACCCCCTCCTTGCGCTAAATAAATTAGTTTAGAAACCGTAACCCGACTTATATGTTACAATAAGTAACACCTAAATAGGGTACTATAAAGTTATATGTGACTCCCCATAAAAAATTTTGTAGAATTTTTTCAGTATTTATTTTTTAGGTTTTGAACTTGAGACTCGATGCTTAATATATTTTTTTCTAACTGAAGTATCTTAAGTTTTATAATTATTTTATTACGTAGGTCTGAATCATCAGCTTGATTCAACTTTAGTTGTTCAATTCTTATTTTATCATTAATATCTTCTATATCCATTTCAAATTAATTTATTTAAAGTCAGCATAGCTAAGTATATGCTTTATTATTTCTGTTGTAAATGATTTCCCAATTGCAACGTGTGACGGTGTTTTTTTCAAAACATCAGTAACATACCCCGATGGGATTGTTTGTAAAGACTCAATTTCTTGAATAGAGAAAAGTCTAAATAACTTTTTTACTTCATCATTATTCATATGTTCGATAATGCCAAGTTTTTCATCTTTTGATGCATATGCAAAATCCTTTTCATAAAAAGCAACTTGACCTAATGACTTTGAAATATATCTGATAAGCCCATTTTTTGAATGAGGTACATTCTTACTCAAGCAACAATTTGCTTTTAAACGGTCTACATATCCATTTTCAATAATACTCTGAAGCTTTATTTTTCTGTCTTTAGGTGGTTCAATCTTAGGGATATTGGTCCAGTATAATCTGTTTCTATTTTGAGCAGAAACAAGATTACTGTTAATACATATAGGTTGAACACCTAATAAATCAGATATCACATTTTTACTATGCTCGCTCATACTTTTAACATTCTCTATTAAAAAGTATTTTGGTTTAACTTCTTTTATGATTCTTAATACTTCAAAGAATAATCCAGATTTTTCACCCGCTAAACTTTGACGATTTTGCCTAATTGATGAAAGGTCAACGCATGGAAATCCAGCAACTAAAATGTCTATTTGAGGTAACGAGGTTCCATCAACATTTTTCACATCACCTAGCTGTATCGTTTCTGGATATCTAAATTGAGTATTCATAATTGCTCTAGGGCAAATCTCACTTGCGTAGTATTTATTGATACTTATTCCAAGATGTGAAGTCGAAATTTGAAAATTTGATATCCCATCAAATAGGCTTAGTATATTAATTCCATGTTTTGTATTCATTGTTGCGTTTAACAATAAATATGTGGAGCAAGGAAAAAAAGTCCTTGATAAGCTGAAATTCTTTTGAATCTCCCTAATGACGGGGTTTTACGTTGATAAATAAATTATCCGTAGTTCATCGGGTATATCAAAAAAGGCTGGTATGGGAACTTTTTCCCTTGTATCCTTGTCGAAGAACCTTCACTTTTGGTAATAAGTGAAGGGAAAAACAAGAAACACAGTAATAACAAGGTGTTTGAGAGGTTTTAATAGTAATTAAGAATATTAACCCTTCACTAAAGGTAAAAACCACCAATAGTGAAACATAAAACAGAAATTATGAGTTTAAGAGGACAAAAAACAAAAAGTGATTTTTTAGAATGGGATAAAATGAAAAAGTTAACCTTAATGCTCGAGCGTGATGGTGATTATAAATTTTCATTATTAATATCGTGTGGTTGTTATTTAGGTTTACGTATTTCTGATTTACTACAATTAAAATGGTCAGATTTGTTGAGCAACGAATTTTGTGAAGTAATTGAAAAGAAAACGAAGAAACATAGGAAGATTACTATCAACCCAGAATTAAAAGAAATAATTAAACGAATTTATTTAGAAGTAGATGCTGATAAGGAACAATTCATATTTGTAAATAGGTTTGGTAAGAAACCAATTAGTGTTCAACATGTGAATTCTAAATTGAAAGATATATTCAATCATTATAACATTAACGGACAATACTCGTCCCATTTTATGAGAAAGTCCCTGGGAAGACAAGTATGGACCAAGAATAATTATAGTGAACAAGCATTAATATTATTATCGCAACTATTCAATCATTCTAGCATAAAAACTACGAGAATATATTTAGGTATTCGTGATGAAGAAATCAGTAATTTGTACTTAAGTGTCTAAAATTGCTGATTTTTTTTGTGAAACTTATCAACAATAAAATGAGTAAAAAACGGACTTAAAAAACACGTAATGTTTTGATTTTCAGAACTAAGTTTAAACTACTTTGTTTAAAGTCAAAAACCTAAAAGTTATCAACATTGCTCATTTTTTTACATCAGAAAATAGTTCTAAATTGAATAAGAAATCAAAAATAAGTAACGAATTTTAAAAATATTAAATATGAGTAAAACAGCTATTGAAAATCAAATTCTAAAACTATTTTATACTTTTTTAGGTCTTTTTTGAAAAATAATACCTTAAAAGGTGGCATCCCGAGAAAAAAAAGTGGATTATTGTCTAAATGGTTCTTACCAAACCGCCTACTCCGAGTTATTCAGCTGACCTAACGAGTAGTTTCAACAAACAATTTATAACAAACATGTAAACGAATATTCATTTTTATGAATATTCAAAAGTGTTTTGATTTCAGCATTTTGAAATCGATATGGGAATTACTATGCCTAGTTTTTCCGATGTAAAATTAGTGTAAACCACTGGTTACAATGAAGTAACTGGTTAAAAAGTATAAAATATGAGTTGACGAAGTAAGTAAAAAAGAAAGTAGTAAACGTATAAAAACAAAAAAGTCCAGTCTGCCAACTGAACTTAAATATTGTAATAATTAAACAAAATCGATAAAAAATTATTTAATCATGAAAAACGAAATTAAACAAAAAAGTTTGAATGGCAAGGGAACAGCCGAAGTAAAAAAGTTCCCACAAATAGTATTCAACCCAGATACAGCCCCACAAGTAGAGGAGCCAAAGCTGAATAAATATGGGTTAGACCTAACCAATCCAGACCATATAATATTCCAGCGAGAGGGATTGGAAGCTGAAGTGATAGGTGGTGTAAACACGTTAGTACTAAATAAGTTCAATGTGATGCTAAAAGTATCTAGGCGACCACAAATGAGTGCATCTGAAGTATATCGTAACAATGTTGACTTATATAGTGAACACAATTTGGATTATTTTATAAAACAGTCCTCAATAAAATTAAAAGTAGACTCAACCAAAGTAGCAGATTTTATATATGATTTAATCGAACGTTTGGAGCAATATCGAAAAGATAGGAACACATATAAGGAGGAAAAAATCATAATTGATGCACCACAACCCAAGGAATCGAAAGGTATTGATAAGATTCTTAGGAGTGAAAATGTAGTTGAAGAAGTTCAGAAATTAATGTCAGATGCTGGATTGTTATGCCCTAAAATTAGTATGCAATTATTACTAATAGCATTAAGTAGTAAGCAAGAAAAACCGATGCATGCATTACTTCAAGGCTCGCCAGAACTAACAAGTGAGATAATTCAGCGGTTCTCAAAAGTATTACCAGACGAAGTAAGTAGGTATAAAACCTCCATGAGCGATAGTGTACTGTACTATACACCAAACAAAAACCATTGGGATAATAAGGTATTACAACTTCCAACAGTTGATAAGTTAGGGAAAAAGAATACTGTATTAATGGAACTAATTTCCCAGGGACATGTTAGCAGAATGGTTACAGAAAATAACGAGCAAGGTAATTACAGAGCCAGTAATAAGCTTGTAAACGGTAGGTTAAGTTTTATTAGTTCAACAGTTAAAAACCATCATGAGTTGCTGGGCT
>Ga0209291_1002538_pt1 | contig 14620 bp, 13 predicted proteins | sample GOMGulsemesocosm_FD_184633 | JGI IMG/M metagenome (GOLD analysis project Ga0209291, IMG submission 184633) | Methane-oxidizing microbial communities from mesocosms in the Gulf of Mexico - GOM9B Gulf of Mexico (SPAdes) (version 2) | ecosystem: Environmental > Aquatic > Marine > Cold seeps...
TACTGTAACGATTACAGATGGTGAAGGATGTTGGTCAGATATTCAAACAGTGATGATTGTAGATTACCCACATTTCTTTACACCAAACGGAGATGGGATTAATGATACATGGGCAATTATTCAACAAGAAGGAATCCCGATATCACAGATTTACATTTTTGATAGATTTGGTAAGTTGTTAAAGCAATTAGATCCAGATAGTGCTGGTTGGGATGGTACTTATAATGGTAATCAAATGCCAGCGACCGATTACTGGTTTAAGATTATTTATATTGAAGGAGCTGATAGTACTCAAAAAGAGTTTAAGTCACACTTCTCAATAAAGAGATAAGCGAAACTTTAAAGACAAAAAAGCCTTCACATCTGTGAAGGCTTTTTTTATGTGATATTATTAAATTTTAAATGTGTAAAGTTATCACTTGACAACATAAATTAATCAAGCTTTAAGAATATATAAGAATAAAAAACCACGCTTAATAGCGTGGTTTTTTATTTTGTGGGAAAGGCATATTATTTATGCTTTTCCATAAACTCCTCAGACTTTATCACCATTTGTTTGCTTCCAGTATAGAATGGAATACGTTGGTGTAATTCTGTAGGTTGTATGTCCATTACTCGTGTAAACCCATCACTAGCTTTACCACCTGCTTGTTCAGCGATAAAGGCCATAGGGTTACATTCGTATAATAAACGAAGTTTTCCGTTTGGAGCAGTTTTACTTCTTGGATAGATGTAAATACCACCTTTTAATAAGTTTCTATGGAAGTCAGCAACTAACGACCCAATATATCTAGCGGTATATGGTCTGTCACCTTCTTCTTCTTTACAGTAGTTTAAAAATGCTTGCATTCCTTTTTCAAAGTGTGCATAATATCCTTCACTTACTGAATAGATTTTACCTGTTTCCTTAATTTTCATATTAGGATGAGATAAGTAAAAAGTACCAATTGCTGGGTTTAATGTAAACCCGTTAACTCCATGACCGGTTGTAAAAACCATCATTGTAGAAGTACCATAAGCGACATAACCAGCGGCTACTTGCTTGTTTCCAGGTTGTAAGAAATCATCTATAGTTACTGGAGTTCCTGCTGGTGTTACCCTACGATAAATAGAAAATATAGTTCCTACAGATACATTCACATCAATGTTTGAAGATCCGTCTAAAGGATCCATCATTAACACATAGTTATTCTCGTTTTTCTTGTTACTACCTTCAACAATTACAAAATCATCTTCTTCTTCAGAAGCAATACCACAAACAATCTCTCTATTGATTAACGTTTCTTTGAAAATATCATTAGCATATACATCTAATTTTTGCTGAGCTTCTCCTTGAATGTTAATGTCGCCTGCTGCTCCAGTAATATCTACTAATCCAGCTTTTCTAATTTCATGGTTAACTACCTTAGCAGCCAGTCTAATAGAATTAATTAATCTTGAAAGTTCACCAGATGAATACTGAAAATTTTGTTGGTTTTCAATGATGTATTCACCTAAGGTTTTGTGTTTATTTGTCATAAGTAGTTATGTGTCTTATTTGTTGCAAAACTACATAAAATATTTGTTTTAATTCTCCATCCGGATAGTTATCAGGAGGCCTCGAACGACAAATGGTATTGGTTAATTATACTTTGTGGGTTTGTATGAGGGAATAGGCTCGAAAATATATTAATTATCTAAGTCGGGAGAAACTAACAAAAAATAGTATTTTAGTTAGCTAAACTTGAGTTGATACATTATTTTGTTAAATAAGTAATGATCATTAGGAAAGCAAAAGTTATAAATATAACTTTGTGTGAAATTAAAAAACAGAATCTATTGTCACTAAAAATTAGAAAAGCTAATCAAGAAGATTTATCATCTGTATTACAATTGATAAAAGAATTAGCCATTTTTGAAAACGAACCAAATGCTGTGGAAGTAACTTTGAAGGAGTTGACAAATGATTTTTTTAATGAATCGTTTAGTTGTTTGGTGGCTGAACAACAAAATAAAATAGTTGGTATAGCATTATATTATCACCGATATTCAACATGGAAAGGGAAAACTATCCATTTAGAAGATTTAATGGTAACTCAAAGCCAAAGAGGGAAAGGTGTAGGTAAAGCCTTATTAAATGAAGTGGTTTCAATTGCTAGAAAAACTAATTTAAGAAGAGTTGAATGGAATGTGTTGGATTGGAATACACCAGCAATTGACTTTTATAAAAGCGTTGGAGCAACAGTTTTTAATGATTGGTTGGTAGTACAACTAGATGAAAAAGGAATAAACAAGTATTAAGAATGCAAGTATTTAAGTTTGGTGGAGCTTCAGTTAAAAATGCTGAAGGAGTAAGAAATGTAGCTAAAGTGTTACGGAAAGTAGGTTATCAAGAAACCCTAGTGGTTGTTTCGGCTATGGGTAAAACTACTAATAAATTGGAGTTAGTGGTAAAAGCATACTTTGAAGAAAAATCAAAGTTGCAAGAAAATATACAAGACATTATTGTTTGTCATGAAGAAATATTATTCGATTTATTTTCAAATAAGCAACACTCAATTTATAAAACAGTTACAAATTTATTTAATGAGTTAATTGGGTTTTTAGAAAGGAATAAATCTCCTGATTATAGTTTTGTGTATGATCAAGTCGTAGGTTATGGGGAGTTGATTTCTACATCAATTATTGCAGCTTATTTAAAAGAAATAAACATAGATAATAATTGGTTAGATATTAGATCAATTATAAAAACAGATAATTCTTATCGTGATGCTAAAGTGAATTGGGAACATACAATGCAAAATGTTGCTCATAAAATTAAAATGCCATCATTACATATAACTCAAGGGTTTTTAGGATCTGATGCAAATAATTTCACAACTACTTTAGGTAGGGAGGGTAGTGATTATACTGCAGCAATATTAGCCTATTGTTTAAATGCAACTAATGTTACTATTTGGAAGGATGTCCCTGGTGTTTTAAATGCCGACCCTAGATTTTTTACAGAAACACAATTGTTGTATCAAATATCTTATGAGGAAGCAATAGAATTAGCTTTTTATGGGGCTTCAGTAATTCACCCTAAGACATTACAACCGTTGCAACGTAAAGAAATTCCGCTATATGTAAAGTCTTTTTTAAACCCATTAGATAAAGGGACTTGTGTAAGTAAAGGAAAACAGTTGGAGCCTTTTGTTCCGTGTTTTATAGTTAAGAAAAATCAGATATTAATTTCGCTATCATCGTTGGATTTTTCATTTATAGTCGAGGAAAATATAAGCGAAATATTTGCCTTATTGCATCAATATAAATTGAAAGTAGATGTAATCCAAAATTCAGCGATTAGCTTTTCAGTTTGTGTGGATGACACCTATAAAAACATCGAAAATTTACTACAGAATTTGCGGTCGAAGTTTAAAGTTTCATGTAGTGAGAATGTGTCATTATATACAATAAGGCATAATACTTCTGAAGCATTAGAAAAGATTGCAAGCGGAAAAGAAGTACTGTTAAAGCAAGAGAAAGACAACACCGTACAGTTAATCACAAGTAATTAAGGGTGCAAAAAAGTTTATTTTGACTACATTTGATACTTAGTCAAGAAAAACAATGGGATTAGTAACATCAAAAGAATTAGCCAAGGCAATAAATTTAGATAAACTCGGGTTTATAGGTACTTTTATTGGTTGGATTTTGATGAAAATACTTAGAATTGACAAGATAAATGATGTTTACAATAAAAATAAACATTTAGATACCTTGGACTTTTTGAAAGCATTGTTAAGTGACTTACAGATTAAATATGAAATTCCAGAAGAAGATTTAAAAAGAATTCCCAAAGAAGGGTCTTTTGTTACTGTATCCAATCATCCTTTAGGAGGTATTGATGGTGTCCTATTATTAAAAATAATTTTAGAAGAGCGTAGTGATTATAAAATAATCGCCAATTTTCTGCTGCATAGGATTATGCCTATGAAACCATATATAATACCTGTCAACCCTTTTGAAAACAGGAAGGATGTAAAATCTAGTATAGGTGGATTTAAACAAGCAATTGCACATTTAAGATCAGGAGCTCCACTTGGAGTATTTCCTGCAGGAGAGGTATCAACAAAGAAAGTAGATGATTTAGTAGTGGACAAGCAATGGGAGCGACCTGCTATGAAGTTAATTCAGAAGGCACAAGTACCAATACTCCCAATATATTTTCACGCTAAAAACAGTAGTTTATTCTATAAGTTGTCAAACATAAGTGACGTATTAAGATCTGCTAAATTGCCGTCTGAACCTTTAAGTCAAAAAAATAGAGTTGTTAAGATACGTATCGGGAAACCAATATTATTGAAAGATCAAAAAGAGTATACGGATTTAAATGATTTTACAGAGTTTATAAGGAAAAAGACCTATATGTTGGCTAACCCTTATGAAAAAGACTCTATTTCATTGAAGGAAGCAGCTACCTCGACCATTAAAAAAACAATTACTCCAACTTCAACCCCAGAAAAAATAGCGACATCAGTTAGTTCAGAATTGATAGAGCAAGAAGTTGAAAACTTAAGAGGTTATGATTGTAGATTACTAGAAAGTAAGAACTATGAAGTGTTTTTGGTTTCGGCAGATAAGATTCCTAACATTTTAAAAGAACTAGGAAGATTGCGTGAGATTACCTTTAGAGCTATTGGAGAAGGGACAAATAACGCTATAGATTTAGATAGTTGCGATAGTTATTATCATCATATGTTTTTATGGGATAACTCCGAAAACCGTATAGCAGGAGCCTATCGAATGGGATTAGGCGCTAAGATCTTTGCTAAATATGGAATAGACGGGTTTTATTTACAGGATTTATTCCGATTTGAACCTGAATTATATGGAATGATGAGCGAATCCATTGAAATGGGAAGAGCATTTATTATAAAAGAATACCAGCAAAAGCCAATGCCATTATTCTTGCTATGGAAAGGTATTGTTCATACAACGCTTCGTTTTCCAGAACATAAATATTTAATAGGGGGAGTAAGTATAAGTAATCAGTTTTCTTCATTTTCAAAGTCATTGATGATTGAATTTATGAAATCACACTATTATGATCCTTATGTAGCGCAATATATCAGACCTAAAAAAGAATTTAAAGTTCAGTTAAAAGATGCAGATAAGGATTTTGTGTTTGATGAAACAAAAGCCGATTTAAATAAATTTGATCGTGTTATTGATGAGCTTGAACCAGGATTAAGAATCCCGGTATTACTTAAAAAGTACATTAAACAAAATGCTAAAGTTATCGCGTTTAATGTTGATCCGTTATTCAACAATGCAGTAGATGGTTTAATGTATATTAAAATTGCTGATCTACCAGAAAGTACTGTTCGTCCTGTTATGGAAGAATTCCAAGCAGAACTAGAACGAAAATTTATGGAAAATAACGGAAGTTAATAACTTCCGTTATTTTCCGTTATAAATATTTAGCGGCAAACTCTTTACAGTATTCTTTAATCTCATTTCTTGCTTTTTCAAAAGCGGCATGAGTATCTTCTATAGTTTCTTCAATTTTTGATGGGTCAAAAAAGTTATGGTGTAAACGGACAGCTTTTTTACTCGGTATAAACGGGCAGTTTTCATTTGCATGATCGCACACAGTTATGATGTAATCAAAATCAACAGTTTCATATTCTGTCACTAAATTAGAAGTATGTTTTGTAATATCTAAACCATCTTCATTCATAATGGCAATTGCTTTTGGATTTACACCATGTGTTTCAATTCCTGCGCTATATATGTTTGCTTTCCCTTTTGTAAAATGATTTAAATACCCGTGTGCCATTTGACTACGACAAGAGTTTCCTGTACAAAGGACTAATATGTTTTTCATTATTTTTTATTTAATAATTATGGTCTTAGCAACACCCAGAATTAGGTGAACAAGATGATTGATCTGTAGTTAATTCTTCTGGAAGTCCGCATAACTCTTTTGCTTTACAATCCGTTTTAGTGATGCTTAATTTAACAATTAAATTGGCACCTCTAACTTCAAAAGCATCAACAAATAATTGAGTTGCATGAAATGTTGCATTCCCGTATTCAATTTTTACTTCAGCATCTGCAACATAGGTTTTCATTTTTCCTACTTTATTCAGTATTCCTAATGCTTTATAAACCGACATAAATTCTGTTTTTCCTAACTCAGAAGGGCTTTCCCATAATTGTATGATTGTTTCCTTCCATGAATCGGTTTGGGCACCACAATCTACTGACTCTATAGTAATGTGTTTCACTTCAGTAATGTGATAGTTTGCTGCCACTAATTGGTTGGGGGCATATTCAAATAACAAACTTTTATTTGGGTTGTCTTGCAGTGTGTTTAAAAATTCTTTTGTTTTCATAATGTATCGGTTTTAGACTGAATCGTTATTAACAACAGTTTTGTTTTGTAGTATTAAAAAAGACATCCAATTGTTCTTTTACTGTATTCCATTGTTGGATGTTTATACAATAACACATTTTTTTTCCTTCAATTTCTCCTTTAATTAAGTCTAGCTTTTTAAGTTCTTTTAAATGCTGAGATATAGTTGCTTGTGCTAAGCCAATTTCTTCAACAATATCGTTACAAATACAAGATTTTTGATTGCTTATATATTGTAGTATAGCAATTCTAGCAGGATGACCCAATACTTTAAAAATTATAGACAAGTTATTTTGTGCCTCAGTAAAAATTTGTGATTTAGTAACCCCCATAATGTCATTTATATATTGCAATATTACGATAATAAAATGAAGTAAAAAAACTAATAAGGTAATGAATGAGTTTTTTTATAAAATTAGGAGTCTTATTCTGTTGCTTTTAGTAAGTTAAAACCATCCTTTATGGTTGATTTGGTACATTTCTATAAACTCTTCATCGGATTTTGTTAGATAAGTAATTCCTTCAATAATTGCTATAATTTTCATGACAATAGCCCCAACACCACATGTAAGGACTGATATCAGTAACATTGTTAGCCCTTCTTTGGTATATCCTAATACAAATTTATGTACTCCAAGAACTCCTAAGAAGATACCTAATATCCCTGCAATTACTCGTTTACTTTCTTGATTGTAATTAGGTTGTTGTATTGTATTTCCGTTTTCGTCTACTATTTCCATTATTTTGTTTTTTATTTAAAAGCTTTGTCGATTGGTTCCCAAAGTTCAATTTTATTTCCTTCAGGATCTATTATCCACCCAAATTTACCGTAGTCATATTCTTCCATTTCCCCCACAATAGTTACTCCTTCATCTTTAAGAGTAGCTAAGAGTTCTACTAAATCATGAACTCTATAGTTCATCATAAACTCTTTTTTACTTGGCTCAAAATATGAAGTATCTTTTTTAAAAGGACTCCATTGCGTAGTTGCGTCATTTCCTTGCTTGTCTTTCCACCAAAAAGTACAGCCATAATCATCAGTATTTAATCCTAAATGAGTTTTGTACCAATCTTTTGTAGCTTTTGGATCTTCAGATTTAAAGAATACTCCTCCAATTCCAGTAACACGCTTCGCTATGGTTTCTAAGCTGTTAATTTTATTGTTATTACTTGAAGTAAAAGTAGTTTTAACCTTATCTATAATAGTTTGTGCTAATTTTATTTTAGACTCTTCAGTCCACCCGGCAACATGTGGTGATAACAAGACATTTTCTGAATTAATTAAATATTCGAAAGCTTCAGGTAGCGTATCATTTTCAAATAAGTTTTCGAAGGATCCTTTTTCATATTCTAATACATCTAACCCTGCTCCAAGTATTTTTTTATTCTGTAAAGCAATTGCTAAATCTTTAGTAACAACAGCTGTTCCTCTTGCGGTGTTAATCAGCCAAAAAGGCTTAGCGAAGTTGTTGATAAACTTCTCGTTTACCATGTTATGAGATAATGTGTTAAAAGGAGTATGTAGGCTTAATACATCGGCTTTTTCTTGAAGTTCTTTCAGGCTGACTTGAGTGCAATTTTCGTCTCCAACATCAATTTTAATATCATAGCAAATTACTTCTACATCAAAACCTCGTAGTTTTTTAGCAAAGGATTTACCCATGTTTCCATATCCAATTAATCCGATGGTTTTTCCGTCTAATTCGAGGCCTCTATTCTCTTCGCGAAACCATTTGCCTTGTCTGATCTCACTATCTGCTTTATTTAATTTATTGAATAAGGAGAGTAGCATTCCTAATGCATGTTCTCCAACTGCATTTCTGTTTCCTTCTGGCGCAGCAATTAAATGTATCCCTTTTTTCTCGGCGTATTCACAATCAATACTTTCTAAACCAGCGCCTACTCTAGCGATGAATTTTAATTTTGTTGCAGCATCAATAAATTGCGGGTCTATTTTAAACCTACTTCTAATAACAATACCATCATAGGATGCTATTTTTTGTTCTATTTCTAATTTAGAAGAAGTATAATCTTCGTCATTAGAAAACCCAATATCGTTTAATTGGTTTATTAAAATAGGGTGGTTTTTATCTATATGTAAAATGTTCATAAAAAAGAATTGTACTCAAAGATACGAATGTAAAATTTAAGACAAATTAATTGTTTTTTGTAAAGTATTGGCTATTTTTTCGGGAGATAATCCTATAGAATCGTAGAGTTCGGAAACAGTTCCGTGTTCAATAAATTGATCGGGAATTCCAAGTACTTCTATATTGTTTTTATAGTTGTGTGTTATAACAAACTCGGTTATAGCACTTCCAAATCCGCCAGTTTTAGTTCCGTCTTCAATAGTGATGATGGTTTTATGTGTTTTGAAAATGGTGTGTAATAAATTTTCATCTAAAGGCTTGATAAATCGCATATCATAATGAGCAACTTTTTTGAGTTCATCTTCTGTTAGTAGGCGAAATACTTCTTGCAATGAATTTCCAATATGGCCAACACTAAGTATAGCAATTTCACTTCCTTCTTTAATAGATTTTCCTTTTCCTATTTCAATTTTCTGATAGGCTTGCTTCCAATCTATGGTAACACCTCTACCTCGTGGATATCTAATAGCAATAGGTTGATTTAATCCTAATTGAGCGGTGTATAGTATATTTCGTAATTCAACCTCGTTCATTGGGGCGAAAATGATGAGATTGGGGATGCACCTCAAGTATGCTAAATCAAATACACCATGATGCGTTGCTCCGTCTTCACCAACTAAACCTGCTCTGTCTAAACAGAAGATTACTGGTAAATTTTGTAAGGCCACATCATGTATTATCTGATCGTAAGCACGTTGTAAAAATGTAGAATAAATATTACAATAAACTAACATTCCTTGGGTAGCCATTCCAGCAGCTAAGGTAACAGCATGTTGTTCAGCAATACCAACATCAATAGCTCGATTTGGCAAGGAATCCATCATTATTTTTAACGAACTTCCCGTTGGCATTGCAGGGGTGATTCCTACAATTTTATCATTCTGAAGCGCTAAATCAAGGATGGTTTCTCCAAATACATCTTGATATTTTGGGGGTTGAATAGTCGATGGTTTGATGGTTAATTCACCAGTTTTGGCATCAAATTTTCCAGGAGCATGATATTTTACTTGATCTTGTTCTGCTTGTTTTAACCCTTTTCCTTTAGTAGTTATTACATGTAGGAATTTTGGGCCTTTTATTTTTTTTAATCTATTGAACTCAGAAATTAATTTCTCTAAATCATGTCCATCAATCGGACCAGAATAGTCAAAGTTTAAAGCTTCAAAGATATTATGCTGATGATTTGCTTCACCTTTTTTAATTCCAGTAAAGTATTGTTTTAAAGCCCCTACACTTGGGTCGATTCCAATGGCATTGTCGTTTAAAATAACTAACAAATTTGCTTTAGAAACCCCAGCATGGTTTAAAGCTTCAAATGCCATTCCGCTGGCAATAGAAGCGTCACCAATTACGGCGATGTGTTGTTTTTTAGTTTCTCCTTTTAAGTTTGAGGCCATAGCCATCCCTAAGGCAGCTGATATTGAAGTGGAAGAATGCCCAACCCCAAAAGTATCATAGATACTTTCTTTTCTATTTGGAAACCCAGAAATACCACCTAATTGCCGGTTGGTATGAAACTGATCTCTACGTTCTGTTAAGATTTTATGTCCGTAAGCTTGATGGCCAACATCCCAAACTAATAAATCTTTTGGTGTATCAAAAATATAATGCAGCGCAATAGTTAATTCCACCACCCCTAAATTAGCTCCTAAATGGCCTTCTTTTATGGCAACAATGTCAATAATATAATCGCGTAACTCTTTTGCAAGAGTCGGTAATTGACTTTTTTCAAGTTTTCTTAAGTCAATTGGATTAAATATTGTGGAGAGTAAATTGTTTGACATAAAGCAAAAGTAGTATTTTTACTGTTATGGAAGAATTGTTTTCAGATGAATACTTTATGAAAAAGGCACTTCAAGAAGCAGAAGTAGCTTTTGAAAAGGGGGAAATCCCCGTAGGTGCAGTAATTGTTGTAGATAACAGAGTTATTGCAAGGGCTCATAACTTAACAGAGTTGTTAAATGATGTAACTGCACATGCAGAAATGCAAGCAATTACCGCAGCGGCTGATTTTTTAGGAGGAAAGTATTTAAAAAAGTGTACTTTGTATGTAACCTTAGAGCCTTGTCAAATGTGTGCAGGTGCTTTATATTGGTCACAAATAGATAAGGTAGTTTTTGGAGCTAAAGATGTGTCAAGAGGTTTTGTTACAATGCAAACAAAACTCCATCCAAAAACAGCTTTTAAAGGTGGAGTTTTAGAAGTTGAATGTAGTAAGTTGATGAAGCAATTTTTTATAGAAAGAAGAAATTTGAATTAAAAAAGGAGCATCATTGATACTCCTTTTTTTTAAATAATATATGTTAAACCTACTTGAGTATTACTTTTTAGCAGGAGTTGTTTTTCCTTCTTTTTGAGCTATCAATCCTTTCTTGTTCTCCAAAGCCAACACAAACTGAGGATCAATTTTTAAAGCTTCGTCAAAAATAGCGATAGCTTTATCAATATTACCTTTGTCAAGGTTGTACTCTATCAATCCAAGAATATTTAAGAAAGCGGCCTTAATGGGGGTTTCTAAATAGCTATTCCCTTTTACGAAAATCCTTACTTTTTCTTCTTTAGAGTTTTGAAAACCATAATTTATACTTGCTTTAGCTTCACCATAACGTTGAATACTAAATTGTAATTGCGCTAATTCATAAACATCTAAAACATTTTTGCTTTTCTGAATTAAAGCTTCGTAATTTTCAATCGCTTTTTTAGGATTATTTATATTTTTAAATCCAAGAGCTTTCGTTTTTAAGGCTAAATCAGAAGTCGAATTTCCAACAACCTTAATAGCTTGCAAAGGTTTGTTAGCTTGTAAATACATATATGCTAACGTATCTTTTTTTGCCTCTGTAGGCGCTAAAATTAGTAAATGACTCAAGCCTTGAATAGCCCCATCTAGATCATTATTTTCAAGCATCATTTTATAATACTTTTGATAATGAGTAGTTAATGCAGCTTCAGTATTATTTCCTTTTTTCTTTTTTTGAGCTTGTGTAGTTGTAATTGCAATTAAAGCAACTAAACATAATATGATTTTTTTCATGATAGTATTGTTATAAATATGAACGCTACGAAAGTATCAAATTATTTTTAAAATCATAATTTAAAGATTCACATATTTTTTTAGAGGAAATTTCTTTTATCAACGGATTTGGATTGTCATTTAGAATAGGTAATGGTAATTCCAAGAACTCACAACAGCTGCTATAATAAGCTCCTTTTGTTGGGTGGTATGGATTTACAAGGTTAAAAACCTCATCTATAGTAGGAGTGTTTAATAATTGTTCAATAGCCGAAATACAGTCCTCTAAATGAATAAGATTAACGAGCTCATTGGGTGCTTTTATTGCTTTGCCTGATAAATAAAAAACAGGGTGTCTGTTAGGCCCAATTAACCCTCCTAAGCGAATAATAAGAGTTTTAAATTTCGTGTTATTTAATAACAACTGCTCAATTTTTGTTATCTGCTTTACAGAGTTTCTTGTAGGATTGGTTTTAGTATCCTCTGTGATAATACCAGTAGCATTTCCGTAAACAGAAATAGAACTTGTATAGGTAACGCGTTTTATTGAGGAAGATTCAATTTTGTTGATTAACCTTTTAATAGTTTCTGTATGATTTTTTAGTCGAGGAGGTATTGTTATGATTAATTCGTCAACATTTAAAAAATCATTAAAGTCACTGGTTAAATCATCTAAATCTAAAGTAAACGGATTGATTCCAGCATCAATCAATACCTTTCCTTTTTCAACAGAAGTTGTACTTCCGTTTACTTGATGCCCCGATTTTAGCAATTGTTTAGCTAATGGTAATCCTAACCATCCACAACCTAATATAGCAACTTTAGTCATTAAATTTCAAGGTGTTTTTTACGATTATAGCATCGTTTATTACAAAAGGTTTTGGAATCATACTATCATCTCTTTTCTTGACTTTTAACGAAGTATTGCTCAATAAATCGTGAGAGACTTCCCGTAATTCCATATGCGGAATACTATCTTTATGAATACTAAAACTTAATTCTAACGGTTCATTATTTACCAGATGATATGTCGCTATTTTTGGACTATCATTATTGAAAAATTTAGAATCTATTTTGGTATTGATTTCTGTCCCATTAATACTTAAACTATTGAAATTGTTTTTCGTTTTTGAATTGATTTCAATGCTATTTATTTTTCGATTAGGCATAATACATAATTGTATTTTTCGTTCCTGATTAATAATAGTATCTATTGAAATATTGAAGTTAGATTTTGGGATTTCAATAGCTTCAGCATTTGCTATTTTAGAAAATTTAGTACTGTATTTACTACCAAGGTTTATACATACTTGATCACTTAGTGTTTCTTCAAAGTATGGTTTATTCCAATCATCAAGAATAGTATCATAAGTAAGCCAATAATCTTTTTGAGTATCATTGTCTTGTAAATACACAAGGCTATTTGGTTTTGGTTGTTCAGGAGTAAAATCACTATTTAGATGCGCAATACCGAAAACAATTCCCGAAGCAAATAATAATATGTGGCCCAATGATTTTTTTCTTCTTATAAAACCTAAAACAGGTAATAATAAACCAAATAATAATACAATTAAAACACTAGAAGCAACAATGATTTTTAACCCTAAGGCAATTGGAAATTGTTGAATGAATGGTGCTAGAATAAAAATTGCAGGCAAACATAAAAGTGTTGTGGCTAATATACTTGGTTTGTCTTTTCGTAGTAAAACGAAAAATAAACCTAAGGCAAAGAATAGTGGAATGATAAAGAAACTAGCTCCTTGTAGTTCTTGTGAAATCCCTATATTAAGTAGTAGCCAAACAAAAATAGGAGCAACTAATAGTTCTTTGGTATTCGTGGCAGTATATGCTTTTTTATAAATGTAAAAAGTGATGCTCAGTGAAAGGAGTGCAAAAAACAGGATGTATAAATGTCCGTTATACGTAAACCCATGTAGTATTTCATTATAATCAGGATACAGTTGTATGATTGTTTTCCAACCAAAAAAGCCAATGATCCCATTAATTAGTAATGCAGAAAATAGCGCTAAAAACCCTTTTCCAACTTCGGTTCCTTTTAATTTTTGATGCCTTCTTCCGTAAATTAAAATCAGAATAAAAAGAACAAAAGCGATAATTGCCAATGGTAGAATCCAAGTAAAAGGGTAGGAATGCATACCTAAGGGAGAATTGAAATAAACGTTATTTTCAGTGCTTTTTAAATTAGTTAAATCAGTATTTCCGAAATGATTTAATAAAGGCATTAAGTAACTTGCTTGATGTGATAATGTATTATTGTCTAATCGTTCAGGAGTATCTAAAGCTGCATGATAATCGTAATGATCATCGATAAAAGCAAAATTGAATCCTTGTATGTTGGCTTCTTTTCTAAATACGGTTAAATCAGTATCATTAGGTAATTTCTTGTATATACTATACGCTAATGAATTTGCAACAGGGTATTTCGGATTTGCTTTTATGAACTCATTCATTAACGCAGCATTTCCGTCTGTAGTTTCCACTAAAGTAAATGATGGCCCGCCACTACCTCTAGCTTCAAAATTTAATATTAAGCCGATGTCTTTGGTCCAAGGGTGTTCTTTTACAAATAATCTTGCACCATTTAAACCTAGCTCTTCACCGTCAGTAAATAAAATGATAATGTCGTTTTTATGAGTGGTCCCTTTAGCGATAAAAGCTCTGATTCCTTCTAATACAGTGGCAACTCCACTGGCAGCATCACTTGCTCCTTTGGAAGAATGACCAGCACTATCATAATGACTCATTAATACCAATGCCTTTGAATTATCAGTACCTTTTATTCTAGCAGAAATGTTTTTAACTTTAGCAAAAGTTCCCCAGTCACTAAAACTATTTCCTTCTTGAGTTTGTACTTCTAATCCTAATTTTTCTAATTCTTCAATAATATACTCAGAAGCATTTACGTGCGCATGAGTACCTACTGCATGTGGATCACTTCCTAAATTTTGAATATGTTTAAATGCTTTAGTATTTGAAAATTCTGAATTAGAAGGGGTGTCAATAAAATTATCATGAGGCATTAAAGTTTTGATACTTGCGTATGCCGCAATGCAAAAT
>Ga0209291_1002547_pt1 | contig 14565 bp, 10 predicted proteins | sample GOMGulsemesocosm_FD_184633 | JGI IMG/M metagenome (GOLD analysis project Ga0209291, IMG submission 184633) | Methane-oxidizing microbial communities from mesocosms in the Gulf of Mexico - GOM9B Gulf of Mexico (SPAdes) (version 2) | ecosystem: Environmental > Aquatic > Marine > Cold seeps...
CCAAACCATCAGCGCTGATATCGACATGATTAACACGTGTAGCATGCTTGAACTAAAAAATCTTTTCCCCCGTAGCGGTATTCCAAAGTTGAGCTTTTTTATCACTTGAACCAGTAAAAGCAATTTGACCATTTTCAGATAAACTAACTGCATTAATATCTAAGCGATGTTTTTGATAAGTTGTTACTTTATTGGTTCCAGTATCAATAATACTCGCTTTACCACTTCGAAACCCTAAAAGTAGTAGCTGGCCTTTTTTTGAAACAGAAATATCATTAATGATATTGTCGGCGACCTGCCATTCTCCTACCACTTGAAGGTTTTTAGTTGCATATTTTTTTACCGAAACCCGATTAGACAGGTAAAAAAATTGCAGGTTTTTACTGATATAGGCTATCTCGATGTGTTTGGCATGACGAGAAGATAAACATTTTGGAGCAATAGGTTGCTGGATATTTTGCCAAAGGCAAACTCCATCATTATTGACAATAAGAGTTAACTGACCATCAGCGGATAATGCAGTTGCTTCTATGATGGAGTCACTTTGACTGGCTTTACTAATAGCTTTAGAACTATAGACTTCTTGCTGGCTACAAGCCAAGGTTAACCAAGAAAATATCAATATAATAAAAACTTTCATTACGCTTTAATTCTCCATCCATATCTTCAACGATCCCTTCACTGCTCACGTTTTAATAATAAAACGCTTTCAATTTAAATCAGCTGATTTGTCTTATGTTATTCCGCTGGTAACTGTTTATCTAATGTTTTCAATGACCGTAGAAATAAGCCTAACCCGCCAATGGCGAGCACAAGTATAACTATTAGATCAAAAGAACTCATGGTCTTAAATGTAAACCTAATTGAAGATATTACACCAAAGACTAACGCCGATATTGAGCCTAAAGATAACACCCACCCTAGAATATTTTTGCTATTATAAAAGATAAGCCCAACACCAAACATAAAAGGGATCATTATCATGCCACTGGTGATATTATAATTTCCACCTAAGCCAGAAAAGCCATATAGGCGCACTCCCATGCCAAAGCTTGATGTTACGGTAATCGAGTTCAGTAGCATATAAAAACCACCGCACATCATAATAATGCCAATAAAGAAGTGGCTAAATCCGCCAGAAGTACCGCCTGCACCTTTCATTTTCTATCCCTTGAGTTTCTGATTATTTTTCAGCTGAGTATGGATCTTCAGCTAGAATATAAGCTCTTAAATCCGCTTTATTAGGCTGTTGATATAACCATTGTCTTAGCTCTTTAACCTCACTATAAGTTTCTGAACCAAACTTATCTCGATAAATTTCAGAAAAATTATCTTTCGTGCTATTGATGCGAATATTGCGTTGCCAATGAGCAGTTAACACTGCATTTAATGAACCTGCTAAATTTTCTTTTTTTAGTAGCTCCCATTCACCTTTATCTAACCAAACACCACCAACACTCGCACTATAATCAATGCGATGCTCTGTCGTAGTAGAAAGTCTAAATTTTCTCATGATTGTGCCCGTTACCGGACATAACAGTGCTTGTTTAGTATCATCAATTTCATGTTGAAGATTTTCGTCAAATGAAAATTGAGGATTGCGCTCTTTCCAAGCAATATAATCCTCAATTAGAATCCAATTGCCACTACAACTTGAGCAAGTATGTGCTCTAAATTGACCTTCGATAAAACTTGGTATTAATTCACCCTGTTTACAACTAGTACATTTCATTATTATCGTATCCATTCAAATGTGATTTTTGTCAAAATTACTTAAAGTCATCATATAATTATTGATTGATATCTGTCACGATAAAATCAATAAAATCATCATACTGAAGAGGGGTATTAAGATGATTTTATCCACCTGATATGATAATTTATAAGATGTAAATTTTATATACCCTCAAGCTATTGACATATTATGTCACAAGAGTATGGTAAGTATAAAAACAAACATCACAATAAAATGAATAGCTGATGTTAGCTATAAGTTTAAGGATAAACGATGGAAATGCTGTTAGATGTCGCTTCACAATTCCCTACTCTAATCTATTCAACATTATTGGGTATCGTAGTTATCTATTGGATTGTTGGCTTATTAGGTCTTGTCGATTTGGATTTCTCAGGAGATGTAGACCTTGATATAGATGTTGACAGTGATGTTGATATTTCTGTTGGTGGCCTTACAGGTTTAATGCTGACCTTTGGATTAACTGGCGTTCCGTTTACATTAATCATTAGCATCATTATTCTTATTTGCTGGTTAATCAGTTTTTACCTTCAATTCTATATCTTAGCTTGGCTACCTGACGGTTGGTTATATTACCTAATGGGCTCGGTTGCCAGCTTCATCGTTTTTCTAATTTCCCTTCCATTAACGGCGGTTGTTATTCGTCCTTTAAAGGGGATGTTTAAAAGCGTAGAAACAGCGACCAGTCATGACTTGGTCGGTAAAAATGCCACGATAGCTACGGGAACTGTCAGTGAAACTTTTGGTCAAGCTCGCTTATTTAATAATGGGGCAGAAATCCTACTAGATGTTCGATGCGATAAAGAACACAACTTAAAAACCGGCGACAATGTTTTACTCATAGAGTATTTACAAGAGAAACATACCTACATGGTTGCGCCGTACACATCTTAATTATTAACTTGAATTCAAAATTTTATAATTTATTTAGTCACATCAATGTGGCTAACGTTTTAACAAAGAGGAAAAAAACATGGTAATGGAACCACTTTATTTAGCTATAGGAATTGGCGCACTTTTCGTCCTTTCACTGTTAATCATGGTTGCTAAGTTTTACAACAAAGTAGAGCAGGGCCAAGCATTAATCATCAACAAACTAGGAGCTGAACCAGAAATAAGTACTACTGGCGGTATGGTTATTCCGGTAATTCATAAAAAAGAAATTATGGATATTTCAACTAAGCGCATGATGCTTGAACGTAAGGGACGATCTGGACTTATTTGTCAGGATAATATTCGTGCTGACATCATTATTACTTTTTATATCCGAGTAAATGAGACGAAAGAAGACATTTTGCGTGTCGCTAAACAAGTTGGTTGTGATCGTTCTTCGTATCCTGAAACCTTACAAGAACTTTTTGAAGCTAAATTCTCAGAAGCACTTAAAACAGTCGGTAAACAATTGAACTTTACTGAGCTATTTACCCAACGTGATATTTTCAGAGATAAAATAAAAGAAGTCATTGGCCAAGATTTATCGGGTTACGTCTTAGAGGATGTAGCGATTGACTTTCTAGAGCAAACTTCAATACATGACTTAGATCCCAATAACATTATGGATGCTGAAGGTATCAGACGTATTACCGAGTTAACGGCTCAACAAAGTGTTGAAACTAATGATTTAAAACGCCAAGAAGAAATTCGTATAAAACGACAAGATATTGATGCAAAAGAGAAAGGATTAGAATTAGACCGCCAATTAGCTGATGCGCAAGCCAAACAAACTCGAGAAATATCTTCAGTACAAGCTCGTGAAGAAGCAGAAACCGCAAAGATTGTTGAAGAAGAGCGTAGTAAATCAGAACAAGCAAGAATAGAAACAGAGCAAGTTGTCGCCGTTGCCGAAGAGAACAAACAACGTGAAGCAGATATTGCCGAACAAAACCGCTTCAGAGCCGTCGCTATCGAAGAAGAGAAAGTAAAGCGAGCACAACAAGTTGAAGCTATAGATCGTGAAAAAGAAGTTGAAACACTGCGAATCGACAAAGAGAAAGCATTAGAAATCGAACGTAAAAATATTGCTGAAGTACAACGTGAACGCATCATGGTTGAAAAAGGTGTTGCCGAAGAAGAAGAACGTATTAAAGATTTACGTGTGATATCTGAAGCTAAGCGTCAAAAAGACGAATTAGTCATTAGTGCAAAAGCAGAAGCTGAACAAGCACTTGTTAAAGATATTGAATCAGCGAAAGCACAAGAACAAGCTGCAGAGCATACCGCAAGAAAAATGCAAACGATCGCAGAAGCTGAATTAAAAACCGCAAGTAAACAGGCTGAATCTAAGAAAATATTGGCAGAAGGTGATCAAGCAGAAGCCGCATCTAAAGGATTGGCAGAAGCTCAAATTACTCTAGCGCAAGCCGATGCACATGAAAGACAAGGCGAAGCTGAAGCAAAAGCACTTGAGCTTAAACTTACCGCAGAAGCTAAAGGCATAGAAGAAAAAGCCTTGGCAGAAGCCACTGGTTTACGCGAAAAACAAGACGTGCTTAATGCGATGTCAGAACAAGCAAGAGAATTTGAAACCTTCGGCTTACGTTTAAACCAAGAGCGTGAATTAACCTTAGCGAAATTAGACAATAGTGTTGATTTAGCAGAGAAACAAGCAGATGTATTAGCAACAGCATTAAGTGAAGCCAATATTAATATTATGGGCGGAGACGGAGAATTTTTACGTCAATTCATGAACTCAATTACTGTAGGCAAGTCGATTGATGGCTTAGTTAATGAAAGTGATACCGTAAAAACTTTATTCAAAGATCATTTGAACGGCGATCGCAATATTATGGACGATTTAGGTGGTGTACTCGCCGGAGCTAACCAAACGAGTGAAACCATGAAAAACTTCAATATGTCTAAGTTACTTTCAACATTAAATAATGCTGATGATACGCAAAAAGGTGTATTAGCAAGTTTGCTAAACCTAGGTAGCGAAAAAACTTCAGGCGCGAAATAGTTCATTCATCACGTATAAATTAGGAAATGTGCAATTATCTTAGTATCGATAATTGCACAATAGTTCATGGAGTCTCAGATGTCAGATAAAGACAGTGTTACTAGTCAGGCTGTTGCAGAAGGTGGTTCATATGAACTCATTCAGCGCAGATTATCAGCCTTAGGCAGTGATCTAAATGCACAGATAAAGCAGCTAAACGAAGAAAGAATTGTCACCTTTGGCTCGACCGACATGAAAGTTGATGCTCGTGTTCGAGTAAGAACTGAACATAACTGTGTTGCTAGAGATATTGCTGCTATTGGAGATACATTACTATTTGGCTATAACGTCTTTTTAGGCTTGAAGCGAAATATTACAGTTTCAGATGTATTTAGCTTACATCAAGTCAAAGGTGATGGCGATGAAGTCGAAATTGTTGATGTGCCAATGCAAGGCAGTTTTCTTGAAGACGCTGAATTTGTTAGAGATTTTGATGAATTATATACCTATTACAAAAAAACATTTTTAGCTCATGTTTATCGACAAGGCAGTAAAGTATTTGCCGTTTTTCGTATCGGCGAACGCCTTGATGATATTAGGGTATTTCGCTGGGGCATCGATGCACAACAAAACGTTAGTTACATCGATAATCGTGGTGAAAGGGATATTAAACAGCCAGAAAATTTCGATTTTGAGTGGCATAAAGTATCACGAGAGCAACAAGAACAAGGTAAGCACCCACACTTCAATTTATATGACACACTATTTGTTGAAGCAATAGGTGGCTCTATTACCCTAAAAGTTGAAAACAATACTGAAGAAGGCCAAGGCATATATTCAGAGCCTGTCGATGATGAACATCAATCCATAGACGATGCAGAAATTCATTACGCTAAAGTTGGCGAACTTATATTACTCAGAATAAAGCCATATCGTGAAACAGAAACTCGCCATTTAATTTTTAACGGCAAAACCCAAGAAGTTATTAGGCAAGATGCCATTGCCCACGCTTGTATTCAATTACCGGAAGATCACGGCATTATTTTTCCTGGTGGCTACTATTTACAAAGTGGTGAAAACAAAAGTTTCGAAGATAATGCGGAAGATCTACAACTACATCGTGTTGTAAAATCACCTAATGGTGAAGACTTTCTTTATATTTTCTATGAACCAAACGAAGGGCAATACGCTTTATTTGGTTATAACTTAATCACCAGAACACTGCAAAATCCCATTTATGGTCATGGTCAAAGTTTATATAATAACGGCAGAGCGGTGGTTTTTAATGCTGAATCTGAGCCTTCTCGAGTTCATGCCATGCAAATATGGCAAACCCCCTTTTGCAGTGAAGAGTTTGCGAGTAATCAACCAACCGATAATAGCTTCTTTGGAAAAATAGGAAATCCTGAACTCGTTCGCGGTATTTCTGATTTATACAGCGTCGCCAAACTGATATCGGTTCAAACACCAACTGCGCAGCATTTCAATGATTTAGTTAAAGAATCAAGACAGATTTTTGATAAATATCACTGGCTAAATGATAAAGACTTAAGCTTACTTCATGATCTAATAAAACAAGTAGCAACAACATCAGAATTGGTTTTAGATGAATTCGAAAAAGTTACTAGCATTAAAGAAAATTCAGATATCGTCTTGCTTCAGGCGCAAGAAAAACTAGCAGTATTAGTCGCTCAAGTACAAGTTTCGGGATTTGATAATGCTAAGCAATTCGTTGATTGTTTATCTGAGTTAGCTCAATTTAAAGGGGAATTAATTTCTCACAAAGACTTACGCTATATTGATGTTGACGCAATTACGGGTATGGAAAGTAATTTAGATTCGTTAACGAAAGAGCTTAGCCAAGCAACAGCTGATTTTCTTCAACAAGATAATGCACTTTTACCTTATCAAAAAACAATTGCAGAATTAGAAAACGCGATAGCACAAAGTGAGTCTGTTACCTCATTAAAACCTGTTAGAGCAGCAATTGAAGAACTCGTGCAGGGGTTAGAGTTACTTAATCGCACTATGCTTTCATTAGAGATTGAAGACAGTCGGCAACGAACACGTATTTTAGAAGATATTTCAGCAGTATTTAGCCAAGTGAACCGAGTTAAAGCAACAGCAGATCTAGCGGCTAAAAGTGTTGGTAGTGAAGAAGCTAGCGCAGAATTCGGCGCTAGGTTTAAACTTTTAAGCCAAAGTGTCACCAGTGCCTTAAATGCAAGTGATTCTCCTCAAGCTTGTGATCAACAACTATCTCAAATACTGATTCAATTAGAAGACTTAGAAAGCCAGTTTAGCGACTATGATGATTTTTATAATGAAATCATTGCCAAAAGAGATGAAATATACGACAACTTTGAGCAACATAAGCAGCAACTTATGGATGCACAACAACGTCGTTGCCTTAATTTAATGACAGCGGCCGAGCGCATCATCGAAGGCGTTCTCAGACGTAGCCAATCATTCAATCAGCAAGACAAATTAAACAGCTACTTTGCTGGCGACCCTATGATTGCCAAGCTTAGGCAGTTAATTGAACAGCTTAGAGAACTTGACGACAATGTTAGAGCTGATGATATCGACGCTCAACTGAAAAATGCAAAAGAACAAGGGATCAGAGCACTTAGAGATAAAACAGATATATATTCTGCTGACGGTAGCTTAGTTAAAATAGGTGAACACCAGTTTTCGGTAAACCGACAAAAATTAGAGTTAACCTTATTACCCCGTGATGGCTCTATGGTTTTACATATCAGTGGTAGCGAATACTTTGAAACCTTAGCCGATGATTTATTTGTTGGAACTGAATATTTATGGCAGCAAGAACTGATTTCAGAATCTGAGAAAGTTTACCGAGGTGAGTATTTAGCAGCAACACTATTATTTTCTGCCGAGCGTTCAGGTAAAACTGAACTCGATAACTTAAAAGCAGCAGTAAAAAATAATGAGCTTGCAGATGTAGTAAGAAAGGCTGCTGAACCACGCTATCAAGAAGGTTATGACAAAGGTGTGCATGATGCTGATGCAGCTTTAATATTAACGCAATTACTTGCCTTAAGAGAGTCTATCGGATTGTTAGCATACCCAGTAGCAGAGCGAAGACTCGCGGTGCTTTTTTTCTCGGTAGGGTTAGAAAATAATGCTAAAAAAGATTTAGTACATCGTAGTCACAACTTACACATCATGGAAGAAACCTTCGGTGATAACCAGTTACGCCAGCAACTAATTAGTGAGCTCGCCACATTATTAAAAGAATATATTAAAAGCCAGCCTTGGCTAACATGTGATACTTTATTATCAGCAACCTACCTCTTGCAAGAGCTCGCTTTAGCAGAACAAAATTTTGTTATTAAAGAAAGCAGTGCTGAATTAGCCAGCCAACTGAAAAGTCAGTTAAAGCACAAAAGTTTAGAAAATAAAATCAATGGTGCATTATCTGGTTGTGCAACGCTCGAACAAAAATATCAACTTCATTGGGCGTGGTTGCAATCTTTCTCTAGCCACCAGGAAATGAATATTCATCAAGACGTTCTAACAGAAGCCGCTATCTTTATGCTAATGGCTGAGCAGTGTGAATTTTACACTTCTCTTGCTGATACTGAATGTGTTATTGATGGTTTATTGGGGCAGCATGGACAAATTACCGATAGAAAAATAAATCTAAATTATCAAGAATTTATTACTCGCCTTCGTCAATTTAATCATGAGCATGTACCCGCTTTTAAAGAGTTTCATGCAAACAAACAAAGTGTATTAGAAATACAGCGCAAACGATTGCGTTTGGAAGAATTCAAACCCAGCGCACTGTCTTCTTTTGTGCGTAATAAATTGATAAATGATGTTTATTTTCCGATTATTGGTACTAACCTAGCGAAGCAAATTGGCGCAGCCGGCAATAATAAACGCTCAGATTTAATGGGCCTTTTATTACTTATATCGCCACCGGGTTATGGTAAAACAACACTTATTGAATATGTTGCCAGCAAACTAGGTATGACCTTTGTTAAAATAAACTGTCCGTCTATTGGTCATGACCAGCTATCGTTAGATCCCAACCAAGCGAATAACTCAACAGCTAAAAATGAAATTGAAAAAATCAACTTAGCCTTTGAAATGGGCAATAATGTCATGTTGTATCTTGATGATATTCAGCATACTAACCCTGAATTTTTACAGAAATTCATTTCATTATGTGATGGCTCAAGAAAAGTTGATGGTGTTTGGAATGGTGAAAGTAAAACCTATGATATGCGAGGGAAAAAATTCGCAGTTGTCATGGCAGGTAACCCTTATACCGAATCAGGAGAAGCCTTTAGTATTCCTGATATGCTAGCTAACCGCGCCGATATCTATAACTTAGGCGATACTTTAAGTGGCCGTGAACATGAATTTTCTCTAAGTTTTATTGAGAATAGCTTAACCAGTAATAGTTATATTGCACCGCTTGCAACTCGGGACATGGCTGATCTATATAATCTGGTCAAAATTGCTGACGGTGAACAAGTCGCAACTACGGAATTGAAACATAGCTATTCACAAGCTGAAGTAAACGAAATAGTCGCAGTTATACAGCGTATTCGTAAAATCCAAGAAACCGTTTTAAAAGCCAATGAACAGTACATAGCATCTGCCGCACAAGACGATAAATATAGAACTGAACCTCCATTCAAATTGCAGGGAAGTTATCGTAATATGAATAAAATGGCAGAAAAAGTAGTACCAGTTATGACAGAGGATGAAGTTGAACAACTCATCGTTGATCATTACCGAGGCGAAGCTCAGACGTTAACTATCGGAGCAGAAGAAAACTTACTCAAACTCGGTGAATTGCGCGAAACTCAAACGGATGAACAAGCCTTACGGTGGAAACAAATTAAAGCTGACTTTGTTCGTCATCAAAGTCTTGGTGACAATGATAACCCAATCGCAGCTGTAGCTAGTCAAATATCATTACTACAAAAAGGGTTAAATCAAATAGGTGAAGCATTATTACAACCGCAATCGACAGGGTTGGATACCTTAAATGACACACTTGCCAGCCTGAAACTACAAGTAAATGTCGAGCAGCCTGATAACTCAGAATTAGAAAAAACACTGTCGTTATTTAGCCAAAATATGGAATCTTTCCTAACACCATTGGTTACAGCGCTGCAAAGTAATAAGAACGTCGATATTGAAATGATTGATACGTTAAAAACATTAAACCTTACCACTGAAAAGTCTGTAAAAAGTTCTGAAACTCATATTCAAAAGATCAGCAGAGAATTGGCTTCAGGAAAACAAAACAGTATTGATGAGGTACTAATTGATTAAAGTGACGATCTCCATTATACCGATGAAAAGTTAGCAGTTCTTTGGCATGTAAGTCACTGAAGAAAAAAAATAAGAGCCATAGTTAACGATAACTATGGCTCTCTTTTAAATACATTACAGGAGTTGCTCAGTAGACCCCTTATTATTTAGCACAACAGCCTTACTCAATAATTTATTTTTTTCTAAGTACTTTCCAATAGTGGTAAATGTTGTGGTGTACACTTTTCCTGAATGATCTTTTGTTGAAACATCATCGACAAACCAATTACCAAATAACAACTTAAAAGGGTTCGCCTTTATTTTTTGAGGTTCAAAATGCTGCTCTGCGTTATTTTTAAGCTGCTTCATATCTGTTGTTTGGTAAACACCAGCATTTAATATATTAAGAGTATGCTCGGTGCAATTTTGAAAAGTGTTATTAAACGGGTTGGCAATTACAGAATAATTTTCATTATGTATTTGCTTATCTTTACCAGTCGCAATCACATTTATTATGCGTTGCTGTAAATCAGGAGTGGGTATAATAATTCCAGCTTTTAAGCTGCTCACGCCCCAAAAAAAATCAACAGGATAATCAATCACCAATTCACTTTTATCTGCTTGCCCCTCTTTTTGATAAAGATTATGAATTGCATAACCTTTAACTTTTTCGCCGGTATCGAGTATGATTGACGAATAAACAGCGATAGCCGTATGAGTGAAGCTTATCCCTTCTGGTAAATTTTTTTCAGGTCTGCCAACACGTCCAATGATAAAAGCTCGCGCCCCTTCTTTGGCAGCAAATAATTCAACTGATTTTGCAAATTGATCAACTTCTTTAGCAGAAAACTGTAATTCAGTATGTTGAGCACTGCCTGCAAATGTAGGAAGAGAAATAGCCATCATTGCAGCAACTAATATACTAAATAGTTTATTCATTATAACTTCTCCTGTTGGTTAATCTTCATGATTTGTGCAGGAGAAGGTGCTGTAGTAATTGTTTTATCTGTTATTTCCAATGGTGTTGTAGTAACTGCATTTTCCATTAGAGCATTACCTGCTTGTAATGACACATTACCAATAGCGCCAATAACAATTAAAGGTGTAGCAATAACCGCACTACCTATTTTGGCACTGGCTACACTGCCGTGAGAAGCAGCTAAAGCTGAGTGTTTACTTGCTGCACTGCTATTTTGTGACGCTCCGCTGTCGGCAAAAGATTGTAAACTTGTTGTTGCTAATATTAGTAATAAAACCTTGTTTAATGTTTTCATCTTGCTTCCTTATTTTTTAAAAGTATTTGTGTTAAAAACAAGACTGATTATGACGGTAGAATGGTTTTAATAAACTAAACCGTGTACTGTATTGAAATATTCAACCTTTAGTATAGGAATACAATACTTGAGTCAATTAGCCGAAATATGCGAAACATTAAAGCATACCTTAAAACAACAAAATATCACTTATAAAACCCTTGCTCTACGGCTAAATATGAGTGAGGCAAACGTAAAAAGAATGTTTTCACTAAAGCAGTTTTCATTAGCTAGATTAGAAGAAATTTGTACTGTTGCAGGTATTGGTTTATCCGATTTGTTTCTATTAGTCGAAAGTAAAAAGGAAAAGTTAATTCAATTAACTGCAGAACAAGAGCAAGAATTGATAGATGATACTAAGCTATTTTTGGTAGCCGCATGTGTGCGTGATGGTTGGAGTTTTGATGAGATAATTCATCATTATCAAATAGACCAATTTGAATGTGTTCGGTTAATGGCTAAGTTAGATAGATTAAAAATCATCCAACTTTTACCCAACAATCAATATAAGATGTTAATATCACAAAACTTTCATTGGTTACCTAATGGGCCTTTGGAAAAGTACATGGAAAAAAATGGTATTGAGAAGTTTATGGCTTCAAGTTTTACCGATGAAAATAGCTTTAGGTTTTATATTCGCGGTACTTATAGCCAAACGTCTATCGATATTATTGAAAGAAAGCTCAATCAAGTAAAAAAAGAAATGGCATTATTGAATCAAGAAGATGCGTTATTACCTTTAGAAAACCGTCAACATGTTGGTTTGCTTTTAGCGATGCGCCCCTGGGAAATGCCACAATTTAAGGCGTTACGTAGACGTTAATCTATAAACATATAGGAATTAAGCGATTAAGCTAGCCTTGGTCATTAATATTGATTCACATGGACAAATTTAAGATGCACATTAACGAAAAATTTTGTAAATTTATCAGTCGAACGGCTATATTATTTACTCTTATTTTCCTATCTGCCTGTTCAAGTATAGAAGAGCATATATTAAAACCAGAGCAAGACTTTTGCGCGGCTATTGCTGAAGCACCAAAAAAATCATTGTCAAAATACCTCGCTCCTTTCCAGCAACAAATGAAGAACAGCACTGGAGTTTACGTGCTAGAGCAAGGCACTGAAGCGATGTTATCTAGAGCTTGGCTAAGTGAACATGCCCAACAAACTATAGATGTGCAATATTTTATTTTCTCCACTGACAATATTGGTTTAATTGCGATTGATTACTTGGTTAAAGCCGCGGAACGCGGGGTGAAAGTAAGAATATTAGTCGATGACATTATGATGGATGCACATGGTAGCGAATTATTAAAATTGGCCGCTCATAAAAACTTATCAATAAAAATTTATAACCCGATGGCCAATATCGGTAAAAACATTGTTGAAAAAGTTGTAAATCTAGCCACTGATTTTCACGGTTTAAATCAACGAATGCATAACAAAACCTTTACCGTTGATGGCAAGATTTCAATTACCGGCGGGCGAAATGTTGCTGACGAGTATTTTGGTTACGACCACAAATTTAATTTTAGAGACAGAGATGTTTTATTACTAGGTGGTATGACTAACGATATTCAAGATTCGTTTGAGCTATTTTGGAGCAATGGCTTAAGTGTCTCGGTTGAAGCGCTAATCTCAAGTCAAAATAAAATAAATACTAATTACAATGCACTGCATCAATATGCTTGCAATCCCGCTAATTTTGTTCCAAAAATTAGAGATGAGATTAAAAATATTCCAGACGCTTTTAAAGTTATTGATCAAGCAGGAAAGCTTCATTGGATAAAGGATGTTGAGTACATTTCAGACTTACCTGGCAAAAATGATGGTAGCAAGTTTTTAGGTGGTAGTGGTCTTTCGACACAAAAGCTTATTTCTCTGGTTAAAAACGCTAAAAAATCAGTCATTATTCAAACACCTTATTTAGTCACCACAGATTTAAGTAAAATAATCTTCAAAACACTTGTTGATAACGGTGTAGAAATTAAAATTCTCACCAATAGTTTGGCTTCAAATGATAATTTAGAAGCATTTAGCGGTTATCAAAGAGACAGGGAAGCGCTGTTAAAAACAGGTGTTAAGATCTATGAATTTAAACCTAACGCACAAATAAGACAAAAAATAATGTCTGATGTTATGCAAAAACAGCTTCAAGAAATGCCGATATTCGGTTTACATGCAAAGTCGATGGTTATTGATGACGAAATCACCGTAATAGGCACCTTTAATTTAGACCCTCGTAGTGCCAACTTAAACACCGAAAGTATCACCGTAATACCGTCAAAAAGCATAGCGTTGGCTGTAAAGTCAGGCATGATAGAAGAAATGCAGCCAGAAAATGCTTGGCAAACAACCCTAAAATGGAATCCCGACAGTGAAGAAAGTATATTAAAACAACTGGGGGTTAAATTAAGAAGAATTGTTCCTAAAAATATTCTATAAATATTTGCGACAATCAGAGTTCATTGTGTTTGTATTTCACATTTAGTTACAAATAACCGTTTACATTTCAACCAAAAAAAGTTGAATGAATAGTCAGTTTATTTGAAGATGTAAACTATTAACGAATAAGTTCAACTTATCTTTTCTTAAGTAATAAAACTTAATTTTTTGCATCTACTGGTTATAACTATCCCATGAATTTCATTCAGCCATACCTTTCTCCTGCTTGTTCCATTTCATTAGGAAATACAAAACCTCAACAGCTAATTGGGCTTTTATTTGCTTTATTGCTTACTGCATGTGGCGGAGGTGGCTCAGATTCATTACCGATTGAAGGACCGCCTGTTGTAGAGCCTCCAACTTCTGTTACCGAGGCCCCTGCTAATCAAATAATAAGTGCCTTTTTCCGTGATCAAGATAATACCAACGGTGAGCTGTCTGGCACTATTTTCGTTGAAGCCGCAGAAACTATTGAAAACGACTCTGCTAAAGTAGAATTTGTCTCTGTTTATTGGGCTAATGAGCAAGGAGATCCTCAAGGAGATGCTTGGTTAAAAACTAACGTTACTTCGATTTACGATATAGAGATCCCAGAAGGAACAAGTATTCCAGCCAACACTGAGGCAGTACTGCTGTTTCCAGAAAACAGCATTGGTCAAGCCGAAAAAGGCACACTGATACCATTTCATGATTACATTGGAAATGCTGAATTATCGGGCCCAGGAGGAAATGAACATCAAAGTTGGGAGTATGGCGTAGATCGCTCTAAAATTTCCATCCAGCGTACAGAGCAACAAGGTGGACTATGTATTTTTGAT
>Ga0209291_1002548_pt1 | contig 14563 bp, 13 predicted proteins | sample GOMGulsemesocosm_FD_184633 | JGI IMG/M metagenome (GOLD analysis project Ga0209291, IMG submission 184633) | Methane-oxidizing microbial communities from mesocosms in the Gulf of Mexico - GOM9B Gulf of Mexico (SPAdes) (version 2) | ecosystem: Environmental > Aquatic > Marine > Cold seeps...
TTAAAGTTATCCATTTTTAACCAATTTTTAACAAGGAAATTGAACTAAAATATTCAATTTGCACCATTCAATTACGAATAGTATTTTCACGGTATTAAATTTTTAAATAAATGGAAGGACAAACGGCAACTATCGATATCAAATCGATTAACGAAAAAATAGAAAAAGAGAGTGCATTTGTAGATTTACTTGTTATGGAAATGGGTAAAGTTATCGTTGGACAAAAGTACATGATTGAGCGATTATTAATTGGTCTTTTGGGTCAAGGACATATTTTGTTAGAAGGAGTTCCTGGTTTAGCAAAAACACTTGCTATTAACACATTATCAAAAGCGGTAAAAGGAAGTTTTAGTAGAATACAGTTTACGCCAGATTTATTGCCAGCTGATGTTGTTGGTACGATGATTTATAATATTAAAGAAAATGATTTTACTATAAAAAAAGGACCTGTTTTTGCAAATTTTGTACTTGCTGATGAAATTAACCGTGCACCTGCAAAAGTACAGTCGGCGTTGTTAGAAGCAATGCAGGAAAAACAAGTGACAATTGGTGATACAACATTTATATTGGACAAGCCTTTTTTAGTAATGGCAACTCAAAACCCTGTTGAGCAAGAAGGAACATATCCGTTACCAGAAGCGCAAATGGATAGATTCATGCTTAAAGTAGTTATTGATTACCCAAAACTAGAAGATGAGCAACAAATTATGCGTGCAAACCTTAAGGGTAGTTTTGATCAAATAAGGGAAGTAGTTTCTGTTGATCAAATTAAAAGAGCACAAGAAGCAGTTCGTGAAGTATACATGGATGAAAAAATTGAAAAATATATTTTAGACATTGTTTTCGCTACACGTTATCCAGATAAATATGGTTTAGCGGAATTAAAACCATTAATTAGTTTTGGAGCCTCTCCTCGTGGAAGTATCAATTTAGCAATGGCTGCAAAATGTTATGCATTTATTAAGCGTAGAGGGTATGTGATACCTGAAGATGTTCGTGCAGTAGTTACGGATGTATTGCGTCATAGAATTGGGGTGACTTATGAAGCTGAGGCAGAAAACATTACTTCTGAGCAAATGATTAATAAAATTGTGAACCAAATAGAAGTACCATAAGTAGTTACGATTTCAGATTGATTATCTCAGTTTTTTAACTGTGATTAATTTAAACCTAAAAGCGTAAATCAAAAATGGAAACAAAAGAGTTACTAAAAAAAGTTCGTAAAATAGAAATTAAAACACGTCGTTTGAGCGATCATGTTTTCGGAGGGGAATACCATTCTACCTTTAAAGGTCGAGGTATGACCTTTTCTGAAGTACGTCAATATCAATATGGAGATGATGTACGTGCAATTGATTGGAATGTAACGGCACGTTGTAATGAGCCCTATATTAAAGTTTTTGAAGAAGAGCGTGAATTGACCATGATGTTAATGGTAGATGTATCTGGGTCTAAATTTTTTGGAACTCAAAATCAGTTCAAAGATGAAATGGCAACAGAAATTTCAGCAACATTAGCATTTTCTGCAATGCAGAATAATGATAAAATTGGGTTGATATTGTTTTCTGATGAAATTGAATTGTTTATTCCTCCCAAGAAAGGGCGTTCACATGTATTACGTATTATTAGAGAGCTGATAGAGTTTAAGCCAAAAAGTAAGAAAACTGATATTGGAGCCGCTTTTAAGTTTTTATCAAGTGTAATGAAAAAGAAAGCCATAACATTTGTACTATCGGATTTTGTCGCTGATGATTATGATCAAACACTTAAAATAGTTGGGAGAAAACATGATATTACAGGAATTAGAATTTATGACCAACATGAGGAAACGATTCCTAATTTAGGAATGGTTCAAATGAAGGATGAAGAAACGGGGCAAGTTCAAGTAATCAATACATCATCTAAAAAGGTAAGAGATAATTACGCTAAATTTTATAATGAAAAAGCAAATTACTTTGAAGAATCATTTAGAAAAAGTGGTTCAGGAGCATTGTGTACTCGTGTAAATGAGGATTATGCTAAAAAACTACTTGGGTATTTTAAAAATAGAGGTTAGAAAGAATTACGATTGATGAATAATAATATTATAATAAGCAAGAAGAAGCGAGGGAAAAGACAAGGGTTCTTTGTTCTTTACGTCCTATGCTACCTTCTTTTTACAAGTGTTTCTTTTGGACAACAAATAAAAGCAGCAATTGATACTACTTCAATTCAAATTGGAGAAGAATTAAAATTAAAGTTATCGGTAGGAGTAGATACTATTGATTTAGTAGTTTTTCCTGAAGCCAAGTCACTTGGTTTATTAGAAGTTATAGAATCATATAAAATAGATACACTTAAAAATAAGTCTACATATATTCTGAATAAAGAATATGGATTGACACAATTTGATTCAGGACATTACACCATTCCACAGCAAAAAATACTGATTAATAACAAAGTGTTTATCACTGATTCATTAATAGTAGAGGTTAGAGATGTTGTTGTGGATACCACAAAGCAAAAATTATTTGATATTAAACCTGTTATTGAAGTAGAGAAGCCATCTGAAGGTTTTCCAATGTGGATTCTTTATACTGCGTTAGGTTTATTGGTTTTAGGTCTGTTGTTATATTTCTTATTCTTTAGAAAAACAAAAGCAGAACGAGAAGCGGAAAATAAACTAGCTCCTTTTGAAGAAGCAATTCAGCATTTAGTACAATTAGATAATGAGGATTTATTGGCATCTAATGAGTATAAAAAATACTATTCAGAGCTAACTGATGTATTGAAACGTTACTTAGACGAGAAAGTATATGATAATGCGTTAGAAAGCACATCAGACGAATTGATTGAAAAATTAGAGTTGTTAAGAGATTCTGGGAAGTTACCAATTTCTAAGGAAGCAATTGTAGAGCTAAGCAGAGTATTAAAAACATCTGATTTGGTGAAATTTGCAAAGTCTCAACCAGATGAAGGAACGGCAAGAGTTGATAGAAGTACAATTGAAAAAATGCTTCATGAAACAAAGCAGGCAATTCCGGAACCAACTGAAGAAGAGTTGTTGTTGAATGAGCAGTATAGAATTGAACAAAAGCGAAAACAAAAGCGTAAAAAAATAGTATATGCCTCAATTACAGGGGTTGCTATTATACTGCTTACAATTGTAGGATTAGGAGTTAAATATGGGTTCAATCAGCTAAAAGACGAAGTTTTTGGGCATCCAACAAAAGAATTATTGGAAGGAAAATGGATTAGAAGTGAATACGGAAGTCCAGCAATTGTAATAACAACTCCAATAGTGCTTAAACGTGTTTCTAATGAACAATTAGAGGCAATGAATACTCAGAGTTTTGCTTACGGAAGTATGACAGGTAATTTTGCTTTAGTGTTAAATACTACACAAATCCCAGAAACAGCTCAAATGGGAAGTGATTCTGAAAATGAAGAAGATACTGAAGAACAAAAAATAGACTTAGAACAAGTAAATGAAGCTACTTTACAACGATTCGCTCAACAAGGGGCAACCGATTTAACTGTTAAGCAAGAAGAATATGATGGGAATGGTATAAGTGGGATGAAAGCATTCGGATCCTTAAATATGAAAAACCCACTCACTAGTAGAGTGCAGTCTACTAACTATGAAATTATAAGTTTTCAGCAAGGTAGTGCATTGCAACAGTTAATTGTATTCTATAAAGAGGACGATACTTACGCAACAAAAATTGTAAAGAAAGTTTTAGATTCTGCCGAACTTAAAAAAAATGAAGAATAATGTTTTGGAACTATGAATATGTAAATCCGGAATACTTTTGGTTGTTAATACTTTTACCATTAGCAATAGTTTGGTACGTTTTTAATAAAAAAAAACAAGTAGCAACTTTACAAATAAGTAGCTTAAAAGGGTTTCAAGATACTTCGTTATTACCAAAGTTAAAACCATTATTACTTGTGCTAAGGTTACTTGCAATAGCTGCTATAATCGTAGCTTTAGCAAGACCAAGAACTGTTGATATTTCTTCGAAAACTAAAACGAACAAGGGAATTGATATTGTTATGTCGATAGATATTTCAGCAAGTATGTTGGCGAAAGATTTGAAACCAAATAGATTAGATGCGTTAAAAAAGGTAGCGGCTAAATTTATAAAAGGTCGACCAAGTGATAGAATAGGATTGGTACTTTATGCTGGAGAAAGTTATACCAAAACACCAATTACAAGTGATAAAAGTATCGTATTAGGTTCTTTAAGAGAGGTGAAATATGATAGCAGGGTTTCAGGAGGAACCGCAATTGGTATGGGATTGGCGACATCGGTAAACCGATTAAAAGATAGTAAAGCCAAAAGTAAAGTAATTATATTACTAACTGACGGAGTCAATAATTCGGGAACTATTGATCCTAAAATAGCAAGTGAATTAGCACTTAACTTCGGAATAAAAGTATATACGATTGGTCTGGGTACAAACGGTACAGCTATGTCTCCGGTAGCGTTACGACCGAATGGTAGCTTTGTGTTTGACAGAGTAAAAGTTGAGATAGATGAAAAGTTGCTTAAGGAAATTGCTAAAGCAACTGGTGGAAAATATTTTAGAGCTACAAATAATAAAAAGCTACAGGAAATTTATGCAGAAATTAATAAGCTAGAAAAAACAGAAGTTGAGGAGTTTAAGTTTTATAACTATGATGAGAAGTTTCGTTTTTTCGCATTGTTTGGTCTAGGATTGTTTTTGTTTGAATTGTTGTTCCGATTTACGGTATTTAGAAGTTTTATTTAAATCGTAGGACGATAAGTCAAATAGAAAAATAAATAATCTAGTTACTTCTCCAGAGGGGAGGAAGGTTAAGATGAGGGAATTTTAGTAATAAAAGAATTAATTTGAAAAAAGGAGTCATCATACAAGCAAGTTCACGAAGTAATGGAAATACTTCAAAAATAGTAGATGCTATAAAAGGGCTAACGCAATTTGATGTGATTGATTTAAGTTCAAAAGAAATTAACCATTTTGATTATGAGTTTAAAAATACAAATGATGATTTTAACTCCTTGTTCAAGCATATTGTTAAAGAATACGAAGTAATCCTCTTTGCAACACCAATATATTGGTACACGATGAGTGGAGTGCTAAAAGTGTTTTTAGACAGAATTTCAGATTTTTTGTTCCATGAAAAAGAGTTTGGAAGGTTATTAAGAGGAAAACAAATGGGTATTGTCAGTTGCGGCTCAGACATGGAGGTTTTTGAAGGGTTTGAAATGCCTTTTAAGCAAACTTCTAATTATTTAGGAATGGACTACTTAGGGCATTTGCATACGTGGTTAGAGAATGATAAATTGCCAGATAAAGTGAATGATGTTATTGGTGAATATGTCACAAAAAAAATAAATTAAGAATTAAATGTTTGAGTTAGAAGAGAAAATATATTTATATGTATTAATTGCTATTCCCGTATTGGTAATTGCATTTCTAATGCTTTCTATTTGGAGAAAAAATAAGCAAAAGCAATTTGCTGATCACAGATTATTACAACGATTAACTCCTGAAAGATCTATATTTAAATTAGTATTTAAAGTGGTGTTGTGGTCATTGATAATTGGTTGTTTTTCAATTGGTTTAGTAAACCCGAAATTCGGGACTAAATTAGAAACGGTAAAACGTGAGGGGGTAGATATTGTATTTGCAGTGGATGTATCAAAAAGTATGTTAGCGGAAGATATTGCGCCAAACAGGATAGAAAAATCCAAGCAATTAGTAACTCAAATCATTAATAATTTAGCAAGTGATAGAATCGGTATTATCGCTTATGCAGGACAGGCGTATCCTCAATTACCAATCACTACGGATTATGCTTCTGCTAAAATGTTTTTGCAAAACATGAATACGAATATGTTGTCATCACAAGGAACGGCAATTGCTGATGCTATAGAAATGGCTACTACCTATTTTAATGATGAAGAACAAACTAATAGAATACTAGTAATTATATCAGATGGTGAGGATCATAGTGACAATGCAGTTGCTACTGCAGGTTTAGCTGCTGAAAAAGGAATTAAAATATTTACAATAGGTGTAGGTAAAACGGAAGGGGGACCGATACCGATAAAACATAATGGTATTATAGAAAGCTATAAGAAAGATCAAAATGGTGAAACGGTCATCACCAAATTAAATGAAACTGTTTTAAGAGAAATAGCAGCTACTACAAACGGTTTTTATTTAAACGGATCAAATACCCAGCAAGTAGTTGATGAAGTCAAGAAGAGCTTGTTGGCAATGGATAAGAAAGAGTTTGAGACAAAGCAGTATACTGATTTTGATCATCAGTTTCAATGGTTTTTAGGTTTTGGATTGTTCTTTTTGTTTGTAGATGTATTGGTGTCGGAAAAGAAAACGAAGTGGATTAAGAGTTTGAATCTTTTTAATGAAAAATAAGCAATGAAAAATTTAGTATATATATTCATATTAATAGGCTGTGCAGTTTTTGCGCAAGAGAAGCAGAAACCCCAAGATGAAAAACATATTTATCAAGGGAATCAGGAGCTTCAGGAAAATAATTTTGTAAATGCTGAAGCGGAATACAGATATGCTATTTCTGAAAATCCAACAAATTCAGTTTCTAAGTATAATCTTGGGAATGCGTATTTTAAAAATAAAAAAACTGACGAAGCTTTAGTTCGTTATCAACAAGCTCAAAAAGTTGCAGAAACGAAGCCAGGAAAGCACAAAGCATTTCATAATATAGGGAATAGTTTTATGCAGCAAAAAAAGTATGATAATGCTATTGAGGCGTATAAAAATGCTTTACGAAATAATCCTAAGGATAATGAATCGCGTTATAATTTAGCACTAGCTAAAAAGATGAAGGAACAACAGGATAAGGAGAACGAGAAGAATAAAGATAAGAACAAGGATAAGGATAGCAAAAACAAAAAAGATAATAAAGACAAGAAGGACGATAAAAATAAAAACGATAAGGACTCTGATAAGAAAGACGATAAAGGGAAAGAAGACGAGAAGAAGGATAAGGACGATAAAGGGGACAAGGATAAAAAGGATAAAGAAGAAGATAATAAGGGGAAGGAAGACGAGAAGAAGGATAAGCAAAAAGATAAAAATCAGGATAAATCTGATAATAAAAAAGAAGAAAAACCTAAACCTAAAAAAGGACAACTGTCTCCTCAACAAGTTCAAAGTTTGTTAGAGGCAATGAATAATCAAGAGAAAAAATTACAGGAAAAAATGAATGCTAAAAAGACAAAAGGTGTTCCTGTGAAAAATGAAAAAGATTGGTAAAAGAAAAAACAATATCCTCGATGGAAGCATATGAGGAGTAAGTTTTACAATACTATTTTAAGTTCGAAACAAGCTTTGAGGATTTAAGCTCCTTGATGAGATTAAATTCTTATTTTCGCAACTGGTAATGATCGAAATATGAAATTAAAAACGCACATATTATTTTTATTGCTTTTGATAACTCAACTGCTTTCAGCTCAAGTTGAATTTACAGCAAAGGTTAGTAAGAAGAAATTAGGGGTTAACGAACGACTTCGTGTAGATTTTGCAATGAATAGTGAAGGGGATAATTTTTCACCACCTTCATTTGTAGGGTTTGATGTTGTTGGTGGGCCTAGTCAATCAGTAAGTCATTCTTGGGCTAATGGGAAACGTTCGTTCTCAAAAACCTATACCTATATTTTATCGCCTACAAAAAGAGGACGATTTATTATTAAGCAAGCGGCGATAGATATCGATGGGGAAACCTATAAAACGATTCCTGTAAAAGTAGAAGTAACTGCTGCGGTTGATAAGCCTAAAAACGCAAATGATCCGGGTTACGTAGCTAGTGAAAATATTCATTTGGTAGCAGAGATTTCAAATACGTCACCCTATTTAAATGAGGCAATTACTATAAAGTATAAATTATATGTTGGGCCATCTGTAAGTGTGAGTAATTTTAATCCGATAGATAATCCAAAGTTCGCTGACTTCTGGAGTCAAAATATTGATATTAAACAATTGAAAATAGAACAAGGAACTTATAAAGGGCAGAATTATAAGTTTGTAGTTTTACGTAAATCGGTATTATATCCACAGAAAACAGGAAAGTTGGCTATTGAGCCATTAACACTAGATGTTGTGGTAAATGTACCTACTAATAGGAGAGACTTTTTTGGAGGAAGACAGTATCAATCCGTACATCAAAAAGTTGCGGCTGGGAACAGAACTATAAATGTAAAACCGCTTCCTGAATTAGGAAAACCAGCAAGTTTTACTGGAGCAGTTGGAGAATTTGAATTTGATGTAACAGCTAATAAAACGGCATTAAAATCAGGAGAATCACTAGAAGCTACCGTAAAAGTTAGTGGTAGAGGGAATTTAAAGTTATTTGAATTGCCGAAGCTTGTTGTTCCTAGTTCATTAGAGGTGTATGAGCCTGAGCATAAAGAAAACGTGCGTACAAACCTTTCAGGAATGAATGGGGTGATAAGTGATAGGTATACTATTGTGCCGCAGTACAAAGGGAATTACCCTGTATCTAAATTAGAGTTTAGTTACTTTAATCCAAAAACCGACAGATATTATACTTTAAGTTCAATAAAACATGTTGTTGAGGTGTTAACAGGGCCAACCAATACTAATGCTGTAAACACTGCAAACAATTCCGTTGTAACAAAACAGACTGTTATTAATAATAACAGTCAATTCAGGTCCTTTCATACCAATTCAAATTTAATACCTACGAGTACTACTCAGTTTTTTAGATCTACATTGTTTTGGCTTTTATTGTTAGTGCCAATTATAGTGATTCCGGTAGTGTTATTACTTCAAAAGAAGCAGCGATTAATAGCAAATGATGTGCAAGGGAGTAGAGTTAGAAAAGCAGATAAACTGGCTAAGAAATTCCTGTCCGAGGCTAAGAAAAATTTGAATAATAAAGACGCTTTTTATGAATCGCTGCACAAGTCACTGCATAACTATTTAAAAGCAAAATTGCAAATAGAGACCGCTGAATTTAGTAAGGAAAAAATTACATCAGTATTTACAAATAATAATATTAGTGAAAGTACTACGGTTAATTTTGTGAATTTAATTGAGGCATGTGATTTAGCACGTTTTACACCAATGAGCAGTGATGCAATGCAACATGATTATGATAAAGCTGTACAGGTAATTTCAGAAATTGATAAGACTCTGTAATTACTCAATATATAAGTTCCTTATCGTAGAAAGATAAGGTGATTATTATAAAGATAGAAGATGAAAAATATAATATACATAATATTATTAATCACAAGTTTTGGGTTTGCTCAAAACGAACAGCTTTTTGATAAGGCAAACGGATTATATAATAACGAAAAATATACAGAGGCAGTTCAGGTGTATCAGCAAATATTGAGTACAAAAAATCACTCAGTATCATTGTACTTTAACAGAGCTAATGCACATTACAAATTAAATCAAATTGCTGAAAGTGTGTATTATTATGAAAAAGCATTACAGTTGGATCCTAATAATGAAGATGTGCTTACAAATTTAGCTTTTGCGAATAACATGCGAATTGATAAAATTGATGTTATTCCAGCTACAGGGTTTTCAAAAATGTTTTCATCTTTAATAAACATGTTGTCTTTTGATACTTGGGCGGTTTTTGCTATTGTGTTTATGGTGCTCTTTATTGTAATGTTTGTTGGGTATACAAATTCAAAATTTGCAAATAGAAAACGATTATTCTTTATAGTTTCATTAGTTGGATTGTTCTTTTCAGTCCTTTCGGTAGCATTTGCATTTCAACAAGAAATTACAGTGAACAATGAGCAATATGCAATTGTGTTTTCAAAAGAATCTCAGGTGAAGTCGGAGCCTAAATTTAATAGTGATGAAGCTTTTCAATTACATGAAGGAACAAAAGTTAGCGTGTTTGAAGACTTTGATGGATGGACAAAAATAAAACTTACCAACGGGTCTGTTGGGTGGATTATCTCTAAAGATATTAAGAGATTATAAAAACATTAGTTGTAAATAATTAAAAATCAACGACGTTATTTGTTGTCGGTTTTTTGTTTTTTATAGCATAGTAATAAAGGCATACTATTTGTAATAAATCAAGAAGTATATTCGTTTAAATAAAAAGATAAGTCATGAAACAGTTTATATTTTCATTAGTAGTAGCATTCTCATTAATAAGTTTTTCTCAAAATGTAGAAAAAGATCTAGGTGAATTTAGTCAGTTAAAAACATTTGATGGACTGTCTGTAGAGTTGATGAAATCAGATAAAAATAAAGTGGTTATTTCTGGGGTTCATAGAGATGATGTTGAGGTAGTAAATAAGAACGGATTGTTAAAAGTCAGGTTTAACATGCCAAAGGCGTCAACGATGTATGAAACTAAAATAGTATTGTTTTACAAAGAATTGAATTTGATTGATGCAAACGAAGGTTCTTTTATCTTTTCAGATGAAATTATTAAAGTAATTGACTTAGAAATAAAAGCACAAGAAGGAGCAATCATCAGGCTTGAAGTAGATGCTCAGCGAGTAAATTCAAGAGTAGTTTCAGGGAGTATTATTACACTTTCAGGTAAAGCAAGCAACCAAGATGTTATTGTAAATTCTGGTGGAATATATAAGGCTCAGGAATGTATTACTGAACAAACCAAAGTTACAGTAAGCGCAGGTGGTTCTGCTAAAATACATGCAACTAAAATTGCAAAAGCAAAAGTAAAAGCAGGAGGAAACATTACTATTTACGGAAATCCAAAATTAGCTGATACTAAAAAAGTACTTGGAGGTAGTATTACTGTAGTTAAGTAGTTTATATGGGACTATTAAATACTCACTATTTTAATTTATTCTTTAGGATTAATATTGTTTAAGTAAAACTGGGTTTTATAAATAATTGAGTCTTTATTCAGAATTGTTTTTTTTTTTCAATTAATAGTCTTGTAAATTTTTTATTTTAATAATATAAAAAAGAGTGTTTAATTGATTTGCTAATAGTTTGTTTTTCCCATTAGCTGTATAGTATGTAGTTTTTGTAGAGTCTAATTTTACATGCTCTAAAATCCTCTAGTCTGGTCTGTTTAATAACTACTTCAGGAAATATTTATTAATAAAATCATCAAGATAAATAGAGTCAGAAAGTAACTTGCGAGCACGTTGAATACTTCTTTCTTTAACGTATTTCCCTTCTGAGTTTACTACTATATGTGTAGGAATCCCAGGTAATTCAAATAAGTTTCTAGTTTTTGCATAATCTTTTGAAATTAACTGAATTCCAGTGGGTTTATTAGAACCAATAAACTTCTTCCAGTTCTCCTTATTGTGGTCAACAGAGATATCAATAAAAACTATGTTTGGATTATTTTTAAAATCATTTTTTAATTTTTCTAACTCTGGTTTTTCTTGACGACAGGGGTTACATCAAGTTGCCCAAAATGAGATGTATAATGTTTTGTTTTTTAAAGACTTTAAATCTAGTTCCTTATCATTTAAACCTATAAAAACAGACTCAGGTAACAACTTGCTTTTTTCTTCAGAAAAACCCCAAATTGTATTACCGTTTGTTAATTCTCCAGATTGGTTTTTTTCTATAATTCCTTCTGGTTTAATAATTAATGGTTGAGAAAATAGAAAATAGATGAATAGGCTAGCCATTAATGTAAATGATGACCATTTAACTTTACGGTTAATTTCTTTCCTTGTTAATAGTAAACTAATTGTAGCAAACAAAAAAAGAAAATAAATGAGAGGGAAATAAAAAGATCTTAAAGGGATAAATAAGAGTAGAGAAATATATGATAAAGGAATAGTTTTTAAAGATGTTTTGCTGTTAATTAATCCAGAGATGTAAAAGCCTGTAGAGCAAATTAACAAAGCAACCCATTTTAATTGGGTGTATTCATATATTTGAATAACATTACTGGCTAAATATATGACAGCTTTGAAAGGTATACTTATAGCCAAAATATCTAATATGATTTTAAATATCGTAAATTAGTTTTTTTTCATTTATGGCTTAGGTGTTTGAACTGAAACTATAAGTACTGAGGATTAATAATACTAACTCCCAATCAATTCTTCTCGTAACTCTTCTTCTTGTTTGATGATGTCAGGGAAAATCATAGTAGCCAATCCTTTTACAGGTTTGTATAAAACTGAGTTTTCTAATTTTTCAGGTTCTATGAACTCAACAGTTTTGTTCGCGTGAGAAAAAACAATAAGTAGCACACTTGCAATTAGTCCAAATTTAAGGGCTCCAAAAACACCTCCTAATAGTTTGTTTAATATTCCAAGTGAAGCAAAGTCTGCTAATTTGGTAAATGCTTTTCCTGCTAAAGAAACGATAACAATTATCACAAAAAAGGTAGTTGCAAATGCAACTACATTAATGTAGTTTTGATCCCAATCCACACTTTCGTCTAATTTGGTGGAAACGTAATGAGAAAAATGTATTGCCCCATAAACCCCAGCAATTAATGCAATAATAGAAGCTACTTCTACAAATAATCCTTTCATAAATCCGCGTACCAAACCAAAAACTAGTAATGCTCCTATAACTATATCTATTGTGCTCATAAAATGTATATCTTGTTTTAACCCACCATTGAGTTTTATTCTTTGGATTAACGAATTTCCCTAATCGTATACCGAATTAACAAATATACATTTTAAAGGGTTCAATACTTGGGGTATTTGGATAAAATTTCAAAGCGAAAAGTATGGTTTCAAAGCGCAATTACGGTATCTTTGTTTATTCAAAATTTCTTGATAATTAGCAACGATACACGATGATAAAAAACGATTTATTTTTAAGAGCTTTAAAAGGAGAAACAGTAGATAGACCGCCAGTTTGGATGATGCGTCAAGCAGGTAGGTATTTACCAGAATTTATGGAGTTAAAGAAAAAATACGATTTTTTCACCCGTTGTCAAATACCAGAATTAGCTTCAGAAATAACTGTGCAACCAATCCGTAGATACGGTATGGACGCTGCTATATTGTTTTCGGACATTTTGGTTATTCCTCAAGCAATGAATATTGAGGTAGAAATGAAACCAGATTTCGGGCCATATTTACCAAATCCTATTCGTAATTTAAACGATGTAAATAATGTGATTGTTCCAGACGTGAATGATGCATTAGGATATGTTATGGAAGGAATTAAAGCTACTAAAGAGAAATTAAATAATGAAGTACCGTTAATCGGGTTTGCTGGATCACCTTGGACAATTTTATGTTACTGTGTACAAGGGCAAGGAAGTAAAAACTTCGACAAAGCAAAGGAGTTTTGTTTTACAAATCCTATTGCTGCACATACCTTATTACAAAAAATAACAGATACTACAATTGCCTATTTAAAAGCAAAAGTTGCTGCGGGAGTAAACGCAGTACAAATATTTGATTCATGGGGAGGAATGTTATCTCCAGTAGATTATCAAGAGTTTTCTTGGCAATACATCAACCAAATTATTGAAGCGTTAAAAGATGACGCTCCGGTAATCGCTTTTGGAAAAGGATGTTGGTTTGCTTTGCAAGAAATGGCTCAATCTAATGCTTCTGCATTAGGAGTAGATTGGACTATCACTCCTAAAAATGCACGTTACTTAACTGGAGGGAATATGACTTTACAAGGGAACTTTGATCCTACACGTTTGTTCTCGCCACCAGCTGAAATTAAAAAGATGGTAACTCAAATGATTAATGAGTTTGGGAAAGATAAATATATTGTCAATCTTGGACATGGAATATTACCAAATGTTCCTTTAGATAATGCAAAGGCATTTATTGATGCAGTAAAAGAATACGAAGCATCATAAGTAAGCTATCAAAATACGGTTTAGGTATCGTTGTGCTTTTTATTGCTTGTAACACTGTTCGAGTTCCAAAGAATAAGTACTACGGATCTAATGTTGATTTTAAAAGAACCATAATGAAGGACAGTATTGTGTTTGATATAAAAAACACTACTGCTAGTCCTTTGCGATTTTGTATTACATCAATAAATGATTCGTTGCAAAACTTATTGGAAACGAATCACTTGAATTCTATTTTAGTCTATCCAGAAGATAGTGTTAGGGAGAAAGTTTACAATAAGTTCTCATTGCCAGATGATAAATTAGACGATTTACTTTCAGTATCCGTTAAATATGGTGATTTAAATAAGAAAAATGTTGATTGTACTCTTGCACTACCCTTTGCTAGAGGGAAAAGGTACAAGTTAATGCAAGGATATAATGGGGAGTATTCTCATACTAATCCAGATTCTAAATATGCCTTAGATTTTAAAATGGAAACTGGCGAAAAAATTTCAGCAGTTTATGATGGCACAATTATAGGAGTTTTAGATAAATACTCAGATGGAGCACCAGATAAAAAATTGTTAGACTTTGCTAATTACATTTTGATATATCATGAACAGTTAGGTACATTTAGTAAGTATGTACATATAAAGTATAAGGGAGCTACAGTAAAAAACGGAGATAAAGTAAAGCAAGGAGCTATTATTGGTTTTTCAGGAAATGTGGGGTACTCGACAGAGTCACACTTACATTTTTGTTATTATAAACCTGATCCTACTAATTCATTAG
>Ga0209291_1002550_pt1 | contig 14559 bp, 11 predicted proteins | sample GOMGulsemesocosm_FD_184633 | JGI IMG/M metagenome (GOLD analysis project Ga0209291, IMG submission 184633) | Methane-oxidizing microbial communities from mesocosms in the Gulf of Mexico - GOM9B Gulf of Mexico (SPAdes) (version 2) | ecosystem: Environmental > Aquatic > Marine > Cold seeps...
AATTATAGTTTTTAATCGACTAAAAAGCTCAAAACAAAAATCCAAATATTGGCTTTTGTTTTGAGGAAATGTGATACTTTTATGTGCGCAACGCATCATACATTAAACGTTGGCAAACATTAAAAACCAAAATTTCGCAAAACCAATAATATTATCTAAATTCGTCTTACCTAAAAGAGGATTTGAAAAATGGCGAATAAATACTTAAGTTTTATATCTGACGAACACCTATTATCTTGTATCGAAAATCTGCACAAATCATATTTGAAAGCCAAAGCTAATGTGAGTAAAAAGAAATTCTACAAAAACAAAATTGACACTATCAAACTTACATTTGATGCTAAATTCAACGATTTAGATGAGGAAACTCTGATTAAAACAGAAATCAATCGTCAAATAGATAAATCCATCAATAATTCAATTGGAACTTTTCACGAACAAATTTTAGGTGGAATTACTGGATTCGAAATGGGAAACCTAAGTGGTTTTGACATAAAAGCTACCGATAATACTTTATTTGCAGACATCAAAAACAAACACAACACAATGAATAGTAGCTCTGCTGAAAGTTTATTTCAAAAATTAGCAAAATATGCAGATACTTACAAACAAGCCAAATGTTATTGGGTACAAGTTTTAGCAAAAAATAGCTTTAACGAAAAATGGTTTGGAGAAATTAACGGAAAAGAATACAGTCACAGTAGAGTTTACAAAATATCAGGGGACCAATTTTATAAATTGCTATCAGGAAAAGAAAATGCTTTATTTGAATTATACCAGATTTTACCACAAGCTATTTCGGACTATTTGAGTAAACAAGAAAATGAAAAAGCACAAAGCAACTCCGCCCTTGAGGAAATTTCAAAGAGCTCTAAAGAGTCAAATAGAAGCATCTTAGATGAAATTACTTTTGAAAACTACAGCTACTATTTAGGTTTCGATAAGCTTAAATAGTAAGCATTTAAAAATTTAATTATCGAATAACCTATTTCTTGTCCTAAATTACAAGGAACTGCGTTCCCTATTTGCTTGTATTGTTGAGAAACTGAGCCCATAAATTTCCAGTCATCGGGAAAAGTTTGTATTCTCGCGTATTCTCTTACTGTAAATGGACGTGTTTCTTCCGGGTGGCATCTTTCAGTTTGTTTTTGAGCTGGACTACAAGTAAGCGTTAGACTTGGTTCATCCCAACCAATTCTACGTGCAATACCTGTCTTTCCTCCTCCTAAATAAAAGCTTTTACCCATATATTCTTTTTGAATATCTAAAGGTAAGTTTCTCCAATATCCTTTTTGAGGAACTAAATCTAAAACAACTTTTTTATGTTCGGGATATTTTGAACCTTCAGATTTTGGAACATTACAATCATATAACTCTCCTTTTTTAAGAGCATCAACTAAATTATAAATTTTATTATGTGGCTTTGGATATTCATATTTCAAATCAATATCTTTTCTAATTCCAACTAATATTACACGCTCTCGTTTTTGAGGAACTTTATAATTAATGGCTTTTAAAACCTGTACAGGAACAACATTGTAACCAATTTCATCTAAAATTGAAATCATTCCCTCAATCGTTTTTCCTTTTTCGTGAGACAATAATCCTTTTACATTTTCTCCAATACAAATAAGTGGGTTAACCTCTTTTACTGCTCTTGCAAATTCATAAAAAAGCGTTCCTCTCGCATCTTGAAGTCCTAATTTTTTTCCAGCATAACTAAATGCTTGGCAGGGAAAACCTCCTGTTAAAATATCTACTTGATTATTATATTCTGTGAAATCAAAAGATTTAATATCCCCCTCTAAAACATTCCAATTTGGTCTATTCTCTCTCAGTGTTTGGCAAGCCCATTTGTCGATTTCATTTAAAGCTACGCATTTAATTCCTGATTTTTCCATGCCTACAGCCAAACCTCCTGCTCCTGCAAATAATTCTAAAACTTTAAATTCTTGAATTGGCGCAACAAAATTATCTACAGTATCCTCGTAATCAATAGATAATTGTTCCAACAGAGTATTAATCTGTTCTTTCTTGTAAATTCTATATTGACTAATAGGTTCTCTAACAGCAGAAAATTTACCTTCTCTATCCCAACGTCTTAGAGTTTCTTTACTCTTTCCTAAAATTTGAGAAACCTCATTTAACGAATAATATTCTTTTGTAACCATATTACACAACCTTATACATTGGTTACAAATTTACAATAAAAATCGGAAGAATAAAACGTGTGCCAACAATATGTATAAATAATAAGGGAATCGGTCTTCAACTCGTAGTTATTTTTCTCCAAGAAAGTCCACCAAATATACAATTTAGTATTTAGAAAAAGATAAAAACTAAAGCTGTATATTTGGTTAATTAATGAACAGAACGGCAAGTATATTTAGCCCTTACAATTCATACATGAAACGTTGTGAAGCATATAAAAACTAACTAAAATCAAAAAATAAATGAAACAATACTTATTTATCATTTTACTAGCGCTAAGCTTTAGCCTAAACGCACAAGAAACAGCTACTCTTGACACTACTACACAAACAGAATTGCGTTGTGAAATAACCAAAGAATGGCGAAAAGGATTTAAAAAAGAGGAATCATTTTACAATGCAGACAATGTATTGATGAAACTAATTACCTATAGAATTGATGGTAGGATAGGATATACGTCAGTATACACTTATCATGAAAATGGGAAGAAAAAAAGTCATATAAAATATGACCTTAATAATGAGCTTATAAGTAAAACTTATTTTCGTTCTGAAGGAGGTTTAAAATCACAAATCACGTACACTTCTATCTATAATTCCACAACAAAAAAGGATGATACAATAATAAACAGAGCTAGATTTTTTCACCCAAAAAGCGAACCTAAATTTACTGTCCATTTTAAAAAAGGAGTTTTAAGTAGTGTAAATATTTATAGTACCAAAGGAGTACAAATTAAAGATGTTATTTTTAATACTTCAGGAGAAAAAGTGCTAGAAAGCTATTACTATTTTGGGAGACCACACGGGTGGAACGTAGTGTATGAAAATGGTGTAAAAAGAGAAACAAAAGAAAACTTTTATTACAAAGGTACAGGGAACGTTAAGGCTGAAGATTACCCGGAATGGAAAAAAGATATTAAAGAATTTGCCAAAATACCTGCAATGGAAGAGGAATTACAGCAACTATTAAAAAAACACGAACTATTGTAGTTTACATTTTAAAATTAAAAACGCTACACAACAACACCTATAAATAATACGGATTCTGGTGTTTAATCCGAGGAGTAATTTTATATATATAATATCACCAAATCTTTTAATTTGGCTTTTAAACGACAAAATTAAAAACAAAACTTAAAAGCTCATGGCTTGTGTCGACACGAAAATCCGCGGATTTTCTGCACCGTACTATTCATAGCAAAACGTTATGGTTTATTAAAACTCAAATGTTGAAAAAAAAATAAAAATAATTGGGTAACAAAAACCATTTTTAAGGAACTATATAGTTGAAGAATTAAATTAAAATTAAAAACGTTTAAATGAAACACAAATTTAAAAACTACCTCAAACTCGGAATCCTACTGTTCGGTATTTCTATTACACTAACCAATTGCGAAAAAGACGACACTACATTTGAGAATAATACACAACATGGTATTCCCTCAGATTTTAAAATAACTAATTTTAATTCATTAAACAATACTAATAATAGTAGTATTATAAATAGAATTCAAGGTATTAAGCATGCTAAATTAAATACTACATTAACCAAAGAGGTTTATAATGCTGAATTTGACTTTACAATCAATACTGACAATATAAAACTAATTGAAATTGAAAACCATCAATCGTATATTTTTGTTATTGAAAGGCCTTATTTCACGAACAAAACTGAAAATTTAGTATTAGCAAAACAAGAAGACAATAGCTACAAAACATACTTAGTTACTTATATTTTTACAGAAGTACAAAAACAACAAATAAGAAATAAACAATCAATATTAGGGAACTTTGAAACTGACATTCAAGAATTAGCTAATGATATGTCGAGTGACCTATTGTCTAAAATAGAATATAATTCTAATACCAATTGTTGGGTTAGTACAACTGAGATACATACTATTGGTAATGATTATTGGGAAATAACAGACACTAATCAATGCCAGCATATTGATCCAATAACGGGTTTAAATGACGGTACTTGCGATGTAGATATTATGCAAAGTGTGTTTGGTTGTGCTCAAGATATTTCAGGAAGCGGAACTACTTCTGATTCAAGTTCTTCACCTGATGGATCTGGACCTTCAAGCAACACTGGTAGTGGTGATGGAGGGGGATTATTAGGATATCAATCAAACTCACAGCCCTGTTATGATAAAAAATGCTCAAATTTACATATTACACCTTCACTACCAGAATTTGAAGAAACATCTCCATGTGATGAACTTAAAAAATTAGCAACTCCACCAACAATATTACCGAAATTTACAGAATTAAAAAATCATTCTAATGACACAACACCATATGGAAAAAAAGAAAAAGGATTTAAAATAAGGAAAAATCCTACTACCAATTCATTATCGGCAGGAACAGTTGTTACTGGAAGTAATGATGGTACGAATTTTGGTGTAAATATACCACCAACACCTTATATGACGGCAGTTGTGCATACACACCCTACAACAGGCTCTGTGAAAATGTTTTCGCCACAGGATATTCTGTTCCTTGCTCGTATGGCAAATGTTATTGATAGTAGTATTAGTACTACTGATTTAACTGTCTTTTTAATAGTAAATGGTGAAACTTATGCTATTCGTTTTGATGATGTTTCCACAGTACAATCCCTACAAGTTATTTATAACAATAAGAAAAAAAGAGAAAAATTTGAAAATGATTTAGAAAGAGATTATAATAAAGATAATAATTCTTATACAGGGCAAACATCTACTATTGGGCAACAAAAACAACGAATGTTAACTTTTTTAAACAATCAAAACTTAAACATATCCATGTATCAAGCGGATGATAGTAATGGTTTTTTAACCAAGTGGGAAAAATATAATGATGACGGAACAAAAGCACCTTGCAATTAACATAGAAAAACACAAAAACATGAAAAATATATTATACATAAGCATGATGCTACTAAGTTTAGCATCATGTAAAGCACAAACAATTGTACCTATATTTAGCACTGATGACATCCCTAATAATTCTAATTATTATCATAAAGATGTAGCTAATGATTTAAATAAGTTTGAAGGAGCTTGGAAGTATGAAGACACAAGTACTAATACTGAGTTCACTATTATTTTACAAAAAAAACTAATGGTTAATGATAACGACGGTAGTTATGTTTACGATATGTTAATTGGAGAGTATTTCTATAAGAAAGATGGAGCTATTATAATGAATACATTAACAAACATTAATAACTCATCAACAACTGGGTATGACCATAATATTAGTGGTTCAAATATATTACATAAATTTAATACCCCACGCTGTGATGCCTGTACTGCTCCAGAAAGGAGAACAAAATTAATAATTAATCACCCTACAGAAACTGAAATAGCAGGATATTTAACCTTACGACATATTGTTGATAATGGAATAGAAAAATTAGAAGCTATTAACACCAATGCAAGTATTATGGGGTACACACAAGCTAATTATAATCAAATGCCTTTTGGTGAGTTTGTATTTATAAAGCAATAAAAACAAACCATAACAACACCTATAAAATAATACGGGCTTTAGTGAATTACGCTAAAGCCTGTGTTTGTTTTAATATCCCGCCAAATCTTTTGATTTGGTATTTAATAGCAAAAAAGTAAAAACAAAATACAAAAAGATTTGACTTGTACCAATACGAAAGATCACTCCTTCTCTGCCCCGTACTATTCATAGCTAAACGTTAGGCTTCATTAAAAAAAAAATTGTGCTAAACCGAAAATTACTACTAAAAACACCACGGCACATTAGGCACATTTGTTTTTTTAGACACACGAGCCAACCAAAAAAAAAACAAAAGAGCCTAATTTAGCCGACACACAAATTATAGTAAAATGAAAAACTTTAACAACATAAAAGAATTAGTTTCTACTCTTAATCGAGAAGAAAAGCTACTTTCTGAAATGTTTACAAAAAGGAAATCGCTTAACTATAAATTGAATTATGCTATTGAAATGGTCGATTCCAATGAAGACCGAATCAATTCACTTTTACAATTATCCGTAATTCGAGAAAATGGTGGTTTTTTAGAAATTGATGACCAATTTCTTGAGTTTTTTGAACAAGTACTTGATGTTAATGAAGAAATCAACCTTTCCTACATTAATGAAAATATTAAGAGTATTAAAGATAATATAATTTATTACCTTAATGAACCTAATGAAAACAGAAAATACGCTTATTTAAAGTTTATAAAAAAGACTTTTAGGAAAATGGGGGTTATCACATTGAGAAGTGTGGTAGATTTAAGAAGGAACATTGAAAACACTTTTAAAAACGAATCTAATTATAAAAACAAACAACTTAAATTAGAACATCTTGACGAAAAAAGAACAATTGTTAAGGGCTTAATCACGCAAACTTTATCTCTAATAAATAATGATGAGCATACATTTTTTAATGATGCTACTGATGAAGAATTGAACAGGATAATTAAGGAATTAAAATATAGCTTAAGTGAGTGTACTCATAACTTAATTGAAATAGAGAAACAGATAATTGATTACTTAAATCAAATAAAACATCAAGGAAAATTTATTGAAAAATTAAGGAAACTAAAGTATTTAAAAGACCAATTCCGCATTGAATCGGAAACGGATTTAAAACAAATTCTTTCTCAAAAAAATCAAGTCATCTTTGAAAAGCGAGTTTCAGAACCAATAAATCTATCTATTGATTATTTACGTGATGATGAGATTGCTTTTTCGATTATCAAGAAAGTTGCTAAAAGGAATTTAGATAAATTAAATTACACGCCACTAATTGCTGAAAATATTTCTGACGAATATTTAGAAAATAGCATTGAAAAAGAAGTGGAAATAAACTTGGAGAATGTTAAACGTGCATTCGAAAATACAAGTGACAATCTTTTTAATTTTATAATTAACTATGACTTCTCTAAAGAAGTTAGCTTTAACGAACGAGTAACCATATTTTGCCAAATGGCATCACAGTTTGAATTTGAATTCAATTTTGAAAGTGAATTTGAAACAGAAAATGGTATTGAGTATGCATTAGTTTATCCAAAATAAAAATATGATTACAAAATATACATCCGACATATTTGAAATACTACGTAGAGGACAATTTATTTGCTCTAATAGTCCAGAGGATACTATTCAAACACTTTATAAAATATTAGAAGATGGTGATACATTTGAAGAATTGTACAACTACTTTTATCAAATTAACTACATCTTAGAAGAAGGAGACGAATACTTTTATTTCAGTCGAACCACAGAAAAAAACATTGATTTAGAGCGAAAAATAGAAAAAGCTTTTGTGTGGATTGATATCTTAGATTTCTTTAAAACGTATGATTCTTCTTTTGATGTAGGTTTTAGATTTACACCATCCGAAATTGACAGTCAATTGAAAAATAATGCCGCTTTAAAAACGAAATTAGAAAATCTTAAAAAAATTGGTTCAGACAAGAAAAATTATTTGGACAGTATTAAAAAAATAATTGAAAAATTAGAGAAAGACAATTACATTACTTTAGAAAATGAAATATCAGAAACTTATAAAGTTCTAACTTCATTTAACTACCTTAAAGACCTAATAAATACAATTAATATACCTGAAGAAATTGCAAATGAGATACCTGAATAAAATAGTATTTATAAATAGTGCTTCTGTAAAATATGCCGAAATTGGGTTAGACGGAAATGTTCATTTAATAGGAACTCAAGGCGTAGGAAAAAGCACATTGCTAAGGGCTATTTTGTTCTTTTATAATGCGAATAAAAGTAAATTAGGGATTTCAAGAGAGAAAAAGCGATTTGACGATTATTATTTCGAATATCAAAACTCATACATTATTTATGAGGTTGTAAAAGATAATATTCCTTTTTGTGTTTTGGCTTATAAGGTAAATGGTAAAGTTGCTTTCCGATTTTTGGATTCTGGTTATAACAGGGCGTTTTTTATTAATGAAAATGGTAAAGCAAAAGATTGGGAAAATATTAGAAAATCATTAGGAACAGCTGTTTATTACACTAAAACAATATCAAGCTATGATGAATATAAAAAAATCATATACGGAGATAATAAAGGCTTAAAATCTGAATTTCGTAAATATGCTTTGATTGAAAGCAAACAATATCAAAACATACCAAGAACGATACAAAATGTACTGCTGAACTCAAATTTAGAAGCGAAATTCATTAAAGACACCATTATAAATTCTATAAGTGAAGATGAATTTAAAATTGATGTTTCAAACTATTCTAAAAATCACCTTAGAGATTTTGAAACGCAAATAAACGATATTAAAATTTGGTTTAAGAAAAACAAAAAAGGACAAATTGTAATAAGAAATCAAGCTGATACTATAATAGATAATTATAGAAATTATAATTTTTTAAATAGAGAAAAAAGAGAATTAGCAATAAACCTCTCTGGTAGATTAAATTACATTGAACGAGAAAGGCCTAATTTTTCCGTTAATTTTTCAAATGAAAAAATTACACTTGAAGAATTACGTAAAAAGGTTGAAAATTTAAAAAAACTACATTTAAAACGTGAGCAAGATATTGTTTCTGATATAAAATACATTAGTAAAAAGCTAACTGAGTCAAAACAAAAAATAGTAGCATACGAAAATCAGAATATTAAAGATGTTATTGAAAAGGTTTCTAAAAAAGAAACTCTAATTAGTGAAGAAAAAACTAAGAATGCTGAAAGGACACTTCTAACCACAAAGTTTTCTGAAATAAGTCAGAAGTTTGACGCTCTGATTTCGCAAAATCAAAATCAACAAAATGAATTTGAAAATGAAAAAAACGCAGAAATTAATAATGCTAAAAGTAATTTTGGAAATGAAAAATTAGCCTTTTATGAGTCCTACAAAAACATAATTAAAAAGATAAAATATACAAATCAAGAGCAAAAAGAAAAAGCAGAAAATGAATTAAAATTATTGATTGACAGTGAAAACAATATTAAAAGAAACAAAGCTGAATTAAAGCATAAAGTCTATTTTAATGATGATATTAAAAGTTGTCAGGATGAAAAAACTCTACTAAACAATGTGGTTTCGAAATCTAAAACAGTTATTGCTAATGCCAAAAACGAAACAAATACCATTCGAAAAGAATGGGAATTAGAGAAGAAGGAAGTAGAACGAAATACTGAAGTAAAAATTGATAAAGAACAAGCCAAATCACAATCTTATTTAGATGAAGTATGGGTTATACAAAACAATCTAAAACAAAGCAAATCATCTCTTTATGGTTGGTTAAATGATACTGTTCCTAATTGGGAAAATACAATAGGAAAAGTAATTGATGATAAAAATGTTCTTTTTAGCACCAACCTTGACCCTAAGAAAGTTTCAAAAAATGAATCTTCACTTTTTGGTATAGAGATAAACTTAAATGCGATAGATAAACGCATAAAAACGGTTGACGAGTATAATCAGGAAATTACTGAGTTAAAAAACAAGATTACTGCTACAAAAAGAAAAATCACAGAAATAACGGACCGTAAGGAGAAGAGTTTAAATAATCTAAAGATTAAATTCAGAACAAAAATAAATACATTAAAAGATACCATTTCTGAAAATGAATACCTATTAACGCAAGCGGAAGAAAATTTAAAAAACAATAAAATAGCTACAGAAGAATGGGAAACTAAAGCTGTTTCTGAAAAAGAAAAAGCTTTACAAATATTTGAAAATGAGTTAGAAAAATTATCTAATTTAAAAGGAAAATCTCAAACCAATTTAGATGGAATTGTAAAGTCTATTAATCGTGAAGTTACCAAGAAAGAAAACGAAAGAGAATCTGAAATAGGTAAAATTGAAACCTTAAAAGATGAAACGATTTTAACTTTAAACAAAGCTATATCTACAAATAAAACCAATTCTCAAAAACGACTACAAGATATAAAAGCGCTTCAAAATAAAGAACTAAGCAACAAAGGTGCAGATACTAAAAGATTAGATTTAATAGATAATCGTTTATCCGAAATCACTAATGCTTTAAGTTTTATCAAAAACAATGAAGTGTTAGTTATTGAATATAAAAAAGATAAAAGAGAACTTTTTGATAAAGTCCCTCAATTTAAAGTAGATAAATCAGTTTTAGAAAAGAAACAGAGCACTTTAATAGATGAACAAAAAATAGAAAAAAGTAGATTTGATTCAAAATATTACAATCAAAAAGAAGTCGTTCAAAATATTGAAACTGAAATTAGCGTATTTGAGAAGGATTTAGAAAAATTTAACGATTTTAAGTTATCTGAAAGTTTTGTTTCTATACAAGATTATTTCACATCAGAAATTCAGGAAGAAAATCATTCAAAAACAGCAATTCTAATTATTGAAGAATTAAATGACAAACACTATGGTAGTATAAATAAATTTAATGACTTGCAACAATCTACCAATTCATTCATTGGCAATTTTAATGAGTCTAATGTTTTTAAATTTAATGTAAACCTAAATAGTAATAACGACTATTTAACGTTTGCTATTGATCTTAAAGAATTTATTGAAGAAGATAAAATTAACGAATTTGAAAAAAGAATAAATGAAAATTTTGCTCATATCATCCAACAAATTGGAGTAGAAACGACAGACCTTATATCCAAAGAAGCTGAAATAGAGAAAATAATCAAAAAAATAAATGACGATTTTACAAATAAGAACTTTGTTGAAGCCATTAAAGAAATGGAAATGAGAACTCAAAAAAGTTCAAATCCAGTTGTGAAATTATTGATTCAAATTAAAGAGTTTAATGATGAAAACAGTCTCCTATTAGGAGAAAATAATCTATTCACATCTTCTGAATCAGGTAATAAAAACAACAAAGCAGTTGAATTATTAAAGCAGTTAGTGAAAGAGTTAGAGAAATACAAAAACTCCTATTTAACACTTTCTGAATCTTTTGATTTGCAGTTTAAGATTGTTGAAAATGATAATGATTCAGGTTGGGTAGAAAAACTATCAAACGTTGGAAGTGAAGGAACAGATGTATTGGTAAAAGCTATGATTAATATTTTGCTTTTAAATGTGTTCAAAAATAGTGCTTCAAAAAAGTTTAAAGACTTTAAATTACATTGTATGATGGATGAAATTGGAAGATTACACCCTAATAATGTAAAAGGTATTTTAAGGTTTGCGAATGAAAGGAATATACTCCTCATTAATGGTTCGCCAACAAGTCAAAATGCTACAGATTATAAATACACCTACAAACTATCAAAAGAACAGTCAAAAACTGACACTAAAAAGTACATCACAAAAATCACTCAATTGGTGAAAGTAACAGCCAAAACTATTTAGTAATGGAGCTAACTTTAAAAATTGCAAAAGTATTAGTAAGACTCAATAATGGAGAGGTTGTTACTGCAAGTTCTGCTAAAAGTAAGTTGATTAACGAATTGATTCTTGAGAATATTTTATGGCAAAAGGGGAAACATCACAAGTCTTTACAAATTAGAGATAAAGAAGCTTTAACTACTTACCTTTCAAATCAATTACAAATTAATGATTTAGAAAACTATATATCTGCAAAAGAAAACGAAAGCACAAGTCGGTCAGAATTTGTAAAAATTACATCTGACTCAAAAAACTCTAAAGAAAGAGCCTTTAAAGGCTTTTTAGTAAACAGTTATAATCCAATTAAAGCTAAATTAAACGGTCAAGACTTTATTGTTAATCCGGCTATTGGAAGTTTTATATTTATATCTGATTTTGATAACTTTGAAATAGATGATGATATAACTATTGTTGGAGTTGAAAACTCAAAAAACTTTAGTTTAATTCACAAACAAGCTTATTTGTTTGAGGATATAAATCCTTTATTTGTTTCACGATATCCACAGAACCAAAACAAAGATGTTATAAAATGGTTAAAATTAATCCCTAATAATTACCTCCATTTTGGAGATTTTGACATTGCAGGTATTGGTATTTACCTAAATGAATACAAAAAACACTTGTCAAACAAAACAGATTTTTTTATTCCTAAAAACATTGAAAAAGAACTTAGAGAAAATGGGAATAGAGAAAGGTATAATATTCAAAGAGTAAATTTTAAACTAAATGAAATAGAAGAAACTAAACTATTAAAACTTATTGATATAATTAATACTCAAAAGAAAGGATTAGACCAAGAATATTATATACTCTAAATATTATTTGTCAAGTATTGTGTTTCGTTTACTTGACAAGTTAATTTTAATTTGTACTTTCGCTTTATAATGAAAGTAGCTCAAAAAATAGAAAAACAAATTAGTAAAATTAAAGAGGGTACTACTTTCAAGTATCAACAACTTTCTATTGAACAAAGTGAATACAGTGCTGCAACAAAAGCAATTGAGCGTTTTATCGAAAAAGGGATTATCAAAAGAGTTTCTACAGGTGTTTTCTACAAACCTAAACAAACTATTTTTGGAGAATTAAAACCCAATGAAGAAGAATTACTTAAATCATATCTATACCAAAATAATAAAAGAATTGCGTACATAACTGGCACTTCTTTGTATAATAGAATGGGCTTAACAACACAAGTTTCGAAAAGCATTAAAATTGCAAGTAGAGATAAAAGAATAACCATTTCAATTGGCAATATTAAGGGAGTTCCTGTAAAAAGTTATGTAGATGTTACAGATGAAAATTTCTATTTATTAGAAATTTTAGATGCTCTAAAAGACTTTAAAAAAATACCTGACTTAGATACATCATCTGCTATAAAGATTATTTCAAATAGACTAAAAAAACTCAATACAAAGGAGATAAAACAAATAATTAAATATGTTTTGTCTTATCCCCCAAGAGTAAGAGGTTTTTTAGGTGCTTTTTTAGAGGAAATAGATACTTCTATTGAACTAATACAATTAAAAAAGAGTCTAAACCCACTCTCAGAATACAGTTATGGGATTAATAAAAAATTATTATCAACTGCACCAAATTGGAATATTAAATGACGTTACACGAAAACAAAGAACTATTCCAAGATGCAGTAACTGCTACTTCTCAACAAAAAGGAATTCCAGAAATTTATGTTGAAAAAGATTATTGGGTAACTCTTGCTTTGCACGCTATATTCAATAATCAAATTGGTAAAGAAACAATTTTCAAAGGCGGTACAGCCTTGTCAAAATGTAACCACTTAATCGACCGATTTTCAGAAGATATTGATTTGGTTATTCTGCGTAAAAAAGGAGAAACAAACAATCAGCTTAAAACTAAAATTAAAAAAATTTCAAAATGTGTCGCTAATGTAATTCCTGAAATAGAAGTTGATGGAATTACTCATAAAATGGGAATGATACGTAAAACTGCTCACAGTTATGAAAAGAGCTTTAACGGAAACTTTGGACAAGTAAGAGATAATATAATTGTAGAGTCAACTTGGCTTGGAAATTTTGAACCCTATACAACGGGAACAGTATCATCATATATTTATGAAATGATGTTACAAAACAATCAATTAGATGTTATCAATGAATATGATTTGAATCCTTTTGAGGTATTAATATTGAGTACAGAAAGAACTTTGTGTGAAAAGGTAATGAGTTTAGTTCGTTTTTCTCAAACAGCACAACCAATAACCGATTTAAGTAATAAAATACGTCATATCTATGATATCCATATGATGTTAAAAGATAGTGACCTAAATTCATTTTTTAACTCAATTGAATTTGACTCAATGCTTTTAAAAGTTGCAAATGATGATGTCTTAAGTTTTAAAAATAATAACAAATGGTTATTAAATCACCCACGAACAACTATCCTATTTTCAGATACAGAAAACGTATGGAATCAAATTAAGAATACTTACGAAACAAGCTTTAAAGAATTGGTTTTTGGAGAATTTCCATCAGAGAATGAGATATTGAATACATTAAAAATAGTAGCTGAAAGATTAAGAACCATTGAATGGAACATAAAAACGGATAAATAGCCAACCCTAAAGCCATACACATTTGCAATTCACACCAGCCACTACACCAGCCTAAATTGCAAAAGAGTATGCCTTCTGCCACCACTACAAACAAGACGAATAAGAACAACGAAAGCCTAACAAAATGTATAAGTAATAAGGGGTTCAAAGATAAATTGAAAGTTCAGAGCATTGAATTAAGTCACCAAATATAAAATTTGATTTGTACAGAAAAATACAAGTAAAATTATTATATTCGGCTAAGTGCTAAACCGAAAGGTAGTCTTTCAAAAACCCTTACTACTCATACACGGGTCGTTGTAAACAATTTAAGAGAATTACTTCAAATGAAAAAACTGAATTTATTACTTACAATTTTTATTGGATTATCAATACTATCTTGTTCATCAGATGATGATAGCATTATAGTAGGAAATCCTCAA
>Ga0209291_1002554_pt1 | contig 14535 bp, 12 predicted proteins | sample GOMGulsemesocosm_FD_184633 | JGI IMG/M metagenome (GOLD analysis project Ga0209291, IMG submission 184633) | Methane-oxidizing microbial communities from mesocosms in the Gulf of Mexico - GOM9B Gulf of Mexico (SPAdes) (version 2) | ecosystem: Environmental > Aquatic > Marine > Cold seeps...
AAAATGCTCCAGGTGATAAATTTGGAGGTAGCTACAGTAATGCTGATAGAATTGGGGAGTCATATGCAAAAACCGGTAAAACTTTAGCCGGGATGATCTTAAAAAAGGCTTTCTAAAATAACCAAAATTAATATCTAAAGGGCCGATAATTTATTATTGGCCTTTTTTTTATGATATAAACTAACCTGTATATTAGCACCTTTATAACATGACGAGACAAGAGATAACTTACTTATTAGAAAAAAACAAAAATAGCCTACTAAAAGAACTTCAAGAGAGTAAAGAGTTGGCATTATTACTTAAAGAATCTACTACTAGAAAACTAAACGAAGAGGAAAAAGAACAGGTTAAAGAACAACTTTTAGACATTTGTAAAAGTATTCCAGCTTTTGCTGTTTTCATGCTCCCTGGAGGCGCATTATTACTTCCTTTACTTATTAAATTTATTCCGAATTTATTACCCAGTGCATTTAGAAATTAATTTTTTATTTCTAAATGTACCCGACATTTACCCAAAACCACAATGCATGAGCCAATAATGACAATCCTATTCTATACAACCTAAGAATAATTTTAGAGCTTAGCTATTTTATATATCAAAAAATTATTAAAATCCCCCCTATCATCCCCCTGAATTAATTTCAGAGTCACACACAGTAGCTATGAGGTACTGAAACAAATTCAGTATGACGAAACTGATAAATAAGTAATTTATACAAGCTGTATTTTATATTAACACAGCTATGTCATACCTACTAAATTCTAAATAACTAAACACACTGGTGTGTTAAAAATCAAACTTATAGGTTATCCCTCCTAATACTTGAACTTGTTGTACAGGGTAAGTTTGCCATCTTTCATATCCTTGACTTGCTATATTATTCGCTTTTAAAAATGCTGTAAAACGGTTTGTAATTTGATAACCAACATATGCATTCGCATCAAAATAACCTTTTAAAGTTACTGTATTAGGTATTACTAAAGCAGTAGTACTATTTAGTTGATCCATACGTTCTCCTACATAAAATAAATTCATACCACCAGCCCATTTTTCTGAAAATTTGAAATCACCAAATACAGAAGCTTTTAACTGAGGTAAGTTCCATGCTTCAAGAGCTTTATCTATTGAAAAACTAGAATACTCTCCGCTCAAGCCTACTGAATATTTTTTTGTAATTTGAGCTGTAAGCTTTCCGTGAATCTTTAGTGTATTAACATCATCATATAACACCCCAAAGGTATTTGCTTTGTTAAAATTTTCTGTCTCTACATCTACATCATTTACCGGATTCATTAGGTACAAGGCTTTGTTTTCCTCATTCAAATAAGATCCTTTTATGGCATAATTAATTTTACTCGATAGCTTTCCTTTAAAACCAAGAAAAGCATCAAACTGATTATGTGTTGGAGTAATTCCCAATACTGGAGCTAAATATTTGTTTTCTTGAGCAAATTTCTCATAAGAATTTTGTTCTAAGCCACCATCTACACCACCAAAAGCAATTAGGATATCATCAACTAAATTATATGTAGCGTTTATTTTAGGGTACACATAAAAATCCGAATCACTATTCTCGCTATCCAATCCAAATACGAATTCAGCTCCTAAATTCACCACTAAATCATCTTGTGTATATTGATACGTTGGATGTAACGCCGTTTTTAAATAAGAATATTTTACCCCAGGAGCAGTTACTTTAAACTCTCCTCCAACATAGTCTAAAGTGGTGTTTAACTTCATATTATAATCTAACACCTCAAATTCAAATTTAGGAGCTATTATGATGCTATTTTCTGAAGCTTCATAAGTATCCCAAAATCTACTGTATTTTATAGCTCCTCCTTTAAAAAATGAATCATCTACTTGTAGGTTACCATTTAAACCTCCTATAAAGTACGTATGTGAAGCATCTATATTGGCGCGTTGCAAATCTGTTAATTCATATGACGTACCATACCAGTTGTATTGTTGATGTTTAAACAATCCTTCTATTTGATATGACAATCCTTTATCTCTTTTGGAATACATCAAACTTAAATCAGTATTATAAAACTTATCATCTAACTGAACTTCTTTTATTTCTCCCTGAGCAGAATGATGATTTAATCCTACAGTAAAACTATCTGTGTTATTTATTGGCATCGTTGCATAAAATTCCGCCAATACATTTAAGTAATTCCCGATAGCCAATGAAGCATAGTTATTATATAACTTTTTAGGCGCTTGTTTTTCAACAACTGCTGCCTTTCCTTTTGAAGGCGTAAATGTTGACGCTACAGGTATTGAAAAAATTGTATAGGACAATACCTTCTTTTTTAAATCAATATCATCTACTACTACTGGTACTTCTTTAACCTTAAATGCATCAGATACTGTTGGTGTATATGGCTTAACAACATTAATTACCTCAGTACCAATATTTTCTTCTTCCTCTTGTGAAAACGAAAATTGTACTGAAACAATTAGAACCAATATGTATGCTATGTTTTTTATCATCTTTTATTTTTTTAAGACTTCTATCTTTTTTGAATAGAAGTCAATACATTCAAATATGAATCAATTTTATAACTTTAAAACTTTTCTCAAAATGAAACTCAACGGTGACCTAATTACCATCAATATCATTTTCTTGATCCATATCTTCTTCTTCAATTGGATCGACATTAATAGAAGAGTTTCTTTTTGCTTCTTCCGTTTTTATTCTTTGTAATTCTAATTTTGCTTCTTGAATTACATCTTCATATTGTGCGAAATTCTCAATTACTTTTTCTAATATAAAAGTAGCTTGATAAGAATCTTCTAATTCATAAAAGTTTTTGGCCATGAGTACCAATCCTTTTGCTGCAAAATATTTATATCCCGAATAATCCCTCGTCAAACTTTGAATTTTCACATTTGATGCTGCATAATCGGCATCCTTATGTGTGAAATACGCATCATAATACAATGCTTCAGCTGCTAAAGACCCCTTAGCTATTTCTTGTACTTTTCCATATGCTATTCTTGCCTTATTTTCATCTCCAGTTTGCATCGCTGAACGCGCTATGATTACTTGAGCATCGCTTTTTATGGCATCTTCCATTTTAGGGTTTTGCAATACTTTTTCAGCATATACAACAGCTTCCTGGTAATTAGCCAGCTCATAATTTACTTTCATCAAATTGGCTAATGCAAAAACTTTATTCTGAGGAAAATCAGCTTCATTCTCTAATCTAATTAAAACTGGTTTTGCTTCTTGCCAATTTTTTTCTTCTAAATATACTTGTGATAAACGAGCCAGTGCTTGCTCTGTAAAAATATTACGTTCCTTTTCGATCACATATTTATAATGAGGAATTGTAGCCAATTTTTCATCATTTTTAAAATGTAACTGTCCTAAATAAAAATGCGCTTTAGTTACATGAATTCCATTTGGGAAATTAGATAAATACCCTGTAAAACTTGTAATTGCCTTTTTAATGTTATTCTCTAAAAATTGTTTTTCGGCAGCTTCATAAGTAGTATTATCTAAATCCGCATCAGAAACTTCAACAAAATCCAAACTCTTCACCCAAGTTACATACTCATCAACTCTATCCAAGTCTACATATATTAAACGAGCAGTTGCAACAGCTTGATTGGCTTCAGATGACCCAGGATAATTTGCCGCTACTTGCTTAAATTTATTTAAAGCTTGTTCATTTGCATCATTATTATAATGTACTAACCCCTGTTTCAACAAGCCTTTTGATGCGTATGAACTTTTAGGATATTCTTGTAATAATTGATCAAAAGTTTTAATTGCTAATGAAGTATCGTTTATTAAAACGTATGTATTCCCTAATTCAAATAATGCATCATCAGTATACTGTGAGTTTTTAAAATCAGCTAAAAACAATTTCAAATCATTTATTTTTTCTGTGCTTTTACCTACAAAACCATATGATATTGCTTTTTGAAAATGTGCATAATCGGCATCTACTCCGTTTTTCTTCTTTACTTCATTATAAGCTTCCATTGCTTTCCAATAGTCGATAGTTACAAAGTAACTATCACCTAAGCGCAAATATGAATCAACCAGTCTGAACTCATCTTCCTTATTTTCTTCTATAAATTTTAAAAAATAAGGTATTGCTTGTTGGTACTCTTTTTGCTTAAAATACCCATATCCCAATTGATAATTTAGGTTTTTAGCCTCTGTATATTTTTCTATACTATCATTTAAAGCAAACTCTTTATAACCAACTATAGCATCTTGATAATTATCCAATAAATAATCACATTCTGCTTTCCAAAACTGTGCTCTGGCGGTAAATTTTTGAGTTCTTGGTTCTTTTAATGATTTATTAAAATATACTGCTGCCTCACTAAACAATCCTTCATTAAACAATTCTATAGCCCTGTAAAATGTTACTTTTTGATAGGCTGTTTTATAATGTAACCCACTTTTGTTTTCTAACAACCCTATGGCTTCTTTATAATTTTTAGAAGTAATGTATGAATCGATTAATAAATTTTCAATTTCAGCTTTTTCTGATGAATTTGGATATCCATTTATATAATTTGATAATACCTCTGGTACAGATTGATATGGATTTCCAACTTCATAACTAAGTTTTGCATAATTTAATGCAGCATCTGCTTTCATTTTCGAATCAAAATCCATTTCAGAAGCATTTTTAAATGCATTTAATGCCTCAATTTTCTTATCGGTTTTTAAATAACATTCACTCAAATGATAATATGCATTTTGAGCAATTGAATTTTCACCATCTATAATTTTATTAAATTCAGAAATTGCTGCTTGAAATTCATTACGTTGGTAATACACATACCCCAATTGATAGTGATCCGTATTACTCCATTTACCTTTTTTTCCTTTATATTCCTTCAAATACGATAATGCCTTATCATACTTTTTTAAGTTGAAAAAACTTTCTCCTATAATTTTATTTAGTTGTGAACGTTCTTCATCATCAATCGCTAAAGGCAATCGTTGAGAAGCTAAATCGATGGCTTTATCAAAATTCCCTAATTTGAAATTCATATCAGCTTGAAAATACCCCATCTTTTCTTGATACTTCTCCTGATCTTGTACTTGATCAAAATATGATGATGCCTCTGTATAATCGTCACCTTGATATGCTAAAAATCCTAAATAATATTTAGCTTGAGCACCATACAACTCTGAATCTTCAATTTTATTAAAATACTTTTTTGCCTTCTTTTTTTGATTTGTATGAAATAACGAGTACCCTTTCTTAAAAGAATACTGTTCTACTTCCTTTCTACTTAAATTTTCATCCTCAACCCTATCATACCATTTTAATGCATAAGCATATTTGCTATTTCTAAAATAATAATCACCAACATCATTAAATGCAGCATTACGCTTATTGCTTGTTGGGTAATCTTCAACAAAATCTTCCATTAATTCATCAGCATTTCGCTGATTTAATCTAACTGCACTATTCGCTATATAATAGGCACAGTCTCCTTTTACTTGAACATCATCTGTTGTATTCTTAATTTTATCAAATAAAGTTTGAGAAGCTAAGTATTGTTCTGATTTAAATAACGACAATGCCTTATTGTACGCTACTTTATCATGTGTATATATTTTTGTTCGCTGAGCATTACTTTTATCTATTATAAAAAATAGAAGTAACACTAGTATTATATGTTGCTTTTTCATGAAAATATTTTGAAAATTCCTGCTCTAAAAAATGAGTATAAAAATACTCTAAGCTATTATGAATAACGAATAAAATTAAAGATAATTATATGAACTTATTAACTATTTTTTCTATTAAAATCATTTTTCTAATTACAAGAACTTTAGATATGAATTATCCAATACCTTTTTCGTTCGCGACAAGCCTTTATGAATTAAATCCACTGATGGGATAAAATCAAAAAACACATATATTCTGATTAAGAATCAGATTTATAATTTTTTGTTCTTACTTTTACCCTATAAACTATTTTCTATGTCAACAACCGTTTTAGAATTAAAAGATGCTTCTATTTTTCAAAAAGAGAACCTTGTTCTTTCTGATGTTAATTTAAAAATTAACAAAGGGGAATTTATCTACTTAATTGGAAAAACAGGCTCTGGAAAAAGTAGTTTTATGAAAACCTTATATGCTGACTTACCCTTACAAAAAGGGGAAGGATCCATCGTTGGTCATGATTTAGCTTTACTTAAAGAAAAAGAAATACCCTTTTTAAGAAGAAAATTAGGTGTTGTTTTTCAAGACTTTAAACTACTAAGTGATAGAACTATATTTGACAATTTAGAATTTGTTTTAAAAGCTACTGGCTGGAAAAACAAAGATGAAATGAAACTTAAAATTGAAGCTGTTTTAAATAAAGTTGGAATGGAATCAAAAGGTTTTAAACACCCACATCAACTTTCTGGAGGAGAGCAGCAACGTATTGCCATCGCAAGAGCTTTACTAAACGACCCTGAATTGATCATTGCTGACGAACCTACTGGTAATCTTGATCCACAAACAAGTATCGAAGTAATGGCAATTTTAAGAGAGATTAATGCTAATGGAAACACCATTTTAATGGCCACTCACGATTATGCTTTAATCCTAAAGTACCCTTCTAAGACATTAAAATTGCAGGATAATAAAATTTTTGAAGTAGTACAGAAAAAAGTCTAAACATCTTTTAAATTAACATATCTCAATCCAAAAGGTTTTTAATAATTTCATTTTTTTTGTCTGTAAAAGAGCTAAGAGCTTTCTCTTTCTCTTCTGACAAATGATACTCTTTTAAAGTTAACGTATAAATGATTTCCTTATATTTTGATAAATTATTTTCTACTACACAAAACCTTTTTAAAGCTTCATCATCTATCATATTTTCATTAATCAAACAAAACCTACTATTATACAAAGCATTTATCAATTTTAGCTTAGTTCCAGTGTTTTGATAAGAAAACAATACATTTATATGTGCTCGAGAAAACAAACTTAATAAATGTGAGTTGCTCTTGATTTTCTCGTATGAAATATTACTTGTACATTTTGAATATAATTTATTAAACACAATTCCTTCTATATTTGAAGCTATAATTAGAGGGTAATTAATTTCTGAAAATATCTGAATTAATTTAGCTACAACACGTTTATTATCAGCTACTCTTAAATCTCCTTGGTAAAGAGCAAAACTCCCTTTTTTACTTAGTTTAACCGATTCTTTATTTTGATGAAAAACAGGAAGTAATTTTGTTTTAGTATTATATTTTTTGGAAAAATAATCGAATTCAAAATTTGATATTGACAATATCGAATCCATATAGGGAATTATTTTATTCTCATACCTCTTAAGCTTATAACTTTCTATTTTAAAGATAATTTTCTTTAAAACATTAGTCTCACTTTCATACAGTCCAGTATAATAATTATGTTCAATATTGTGAGCTCTTAAATACAACTTCCTGTTAGAAAAATCTGCCTTAAAAACTGGTAAAGTAGTATGAATGCCTTCAAAAATTACTGGGTAATTATCCTTTTTTAAATTTATTAGTATACGTTTATCAAAACGTGATTTCACTATAAAAGGTAAACGTGAAAAATGATGTAAATAATATTTTTCTCTTTTGTAAAAATATAACTTAAAACACAAGTCACTCAATTCTTTATCTATTTTTAAATCGTCTGCATAGACGTGTAGTATAATTGAATACCCTGATTCTTTTAAAAACTTCAACTTGTAAAAAACATCAATTGCTCCTCCATAATTTGGAGGATATGGATTGTCAAAAGAAACAATATGCAAAATTTTGTTTTTCATGTGAGCTAAAATAAGTAATTTTAGCGGGTAATTATCAAAAAAACAAAATGGCTTTTTTTTCAATAATCATTCCTCTGTACAATAAAGAAGCTCATATTATAAGCACTTTAGATAGTGTTTTCAATCAGTCTTTTTCTGATTATGAAATTATACTCGTAAATGATGGTTCTACAGATAATGGTCTTAAAGAAGTTTTAAAAATACAACATGATAAACTAATTGTATTTAATAATAAAAACCAAGGCGTTTCCCAAGCACGAAATTTTGCTATGCAAAAAGCTTCTGGTGATTATTTCGCTTTTTTAGATGCAGATGACATTTGGCATACCCATCATTTAGAAAATCTACATTCACTCATAAAGTCCTTTCCTAAATGTGGATTATATGCTACTAATTACATTTTTGATTATGGGAATAATTTCATGGTAAAACCTGATTTCCCTACCTTACCAAAGGATTTAAATTGGTCTGGTATTGTGCCTGATTATTTTTCTGCTTGCCTAAAACATAGAATTGCCTGGACATCTGCAATTGCAATACCTAAAAATACCATCAACACTATTGGTTTTTTTGATGAAAAAATAACCTTAGGAGCAGGTGAAGACACTGATTACTGGACTCGAATTGCTTTATATAAACAGGTAGCTTTTACTAAGAATGTTTCTGCGACTTATAATATTTCTGCAAATAATAGAATTTCAAACATTGCAGCTGGCAAACGTAAGTTTATGAAATTAGATAAATTTTATGAAGAAGAAAAAGTAAACTTGCCCCTTAAGAAGTATAATGATATGTATCGTGCTGAATTAGCTATAAAACACAAAATCATAGGTGATTATGAACAATTTATTTTTTACACTGAAAACCTTAATCAAGATAATATCGGCTGGAAAAAAACAATCTTACTTAATACTCCAAGCCTCATATTAAGACCATTATGGAAATTTAAACAATGGTTAAAAACGTATAAAATTGACATCCAAAGCTAACACACACTATCTTTTAATGAAATTTTTATATTCTCTAACATAATCTTCTTCTGAAAACTCCCCTGAAGAAACCACTAAACACACACTTCCTGCGGAAAAATTATTCAATTCTCTCCAAATTCCTTCAGTTATTAACAAGCCCTCATCTGGTTTATTTAATGTTACTGTTTTCTTATTCACTCCATCATCAAGTAATACGTCAAAACTTCCACTTAATGCTATTAGGAATTCTTTCTGTTCTATATGCGCATGCCCTCCTCTAGATGAACCACTTGGCACATCATACAAATAATATACGCGTTGCATATTAAAAGGAATTACCTCTTTTTCTATAACGGATAAATTTCCTCTAGGGTCTTTTATTTTTGGAATACCAACTACTTTAACGTCATTTATTGTTTTCATACTCCTGTCTCTTGTTTGTATGATATTATTTTAAAATATCAATCCATTGCTTTGAAATTGAATCTGCATTAAATTTCAAAACACTTTCTATTGCATTAGTCTTACAAAAATCATATAGTTTCTTATCTAAAATAAATAAATTCATTGCATCTACGAGTGCTTCAATATTATTATTTTCAACAAGTAAACCATTAAATTTATCTTTAATAATTTCCTTTGGTCCAGATTTACAATCTACTGAAATTACAGGTACTCCACAAGCTAATGATTCAATAAGTGTCATAGGAAACCCTTCATGATCACTTGTTAGCAATGTGTACTTAGCTTGTTTTACTATCGGGAATGGATTAGAAGTAAATGGCCTAAATACTATCATATCAGTCAACCCTAATTCATACCTCATTTCAATTAGCATATCTTTATCTTTTCCATCACCAACTATCAATAATTTAATTTGGTTTTCAACTAAAATTGATTTTTTATATGCATTTATTAAAAGCTGCAAATTTTTCACTTCATCTACAAGCCTTCCATAAAATAGCACATATTTAAAGTTTTGGATTACAACCTCTGTTAATGAATTATTAATATCCTGAAAATTAATTGGATTATAGATTGTTTTAACATGATTAAATTGAAATACGCTTCTAACCTTTTGTTCAATTTCTTTTGATACAGTAATTATTTTTTTGCCTCGATTAAATATTTTTCTATAAATAAAATTATTCTTTGGCAAATAATTTTCAAGTCTATAACTATGTACATAATATAATACTTTCCTATTGTGATAGGTAATATATGAATACAATAATTCTCCTAAAATAGTAGATCTGGATCTATGATCAATAACAATGTCAATGTTATTCCTTTTTAAAAACTGTTTCGTTTTGTAATGTCGAATAACCTTAGCTGTAATAGTATCTTTTTCCCCTATCTCTAAACCTAAATTAAGTGTTGTCCCTGAAACAGAATAACTAACACTATTTAATATAGTGACAACAAAAATAGTATGTCCTATTTTTTTTAATACTTGTGATTGCTGGGCTGCAACTCGTTCTGCCCCCCCTCCTCCTAATGATGAAGCCACAATACATATATTTTTTTTTGAGTTCAACTACTTGCTCTTTGTTTCAAAAATAATAAAACCACCACTATTTATGTTCCTTCTTCAATACTAAATAACCTAAAATTTATATATTCGTATTCAATACTTTACCTCTCTCACTTCAAAACCATGTCAAAACCACCTTTAGTTACTGTAATTTGTACTTGTTTCAATCATGAAAAATATGTGATTGAATCATTAGAATCTGTAATTAATCAACAATACCAAAATATACAATTAATAGTTGTTGATGATTATAGTACAGATAATTCATATGAGGTTATCGTAAAATGGATCGAGAAGCACCCTTTAGTAAAATTTATTCAAAATAAAGAAAACCTAGGGCTCACAAAATCTTTTAATAACGCATATAAATATTCTAAAGGAGAATATATAATTGACCTTGCTGCAGATGATATACTACTTCCTGAATGTATTACCCTACAATTAAACACTTTTAAAAACAGTAACTATTCTAACTTAGCTTTAGTATATGGAAATGCGATACTTATAAACGAACAAGGTGACTTTAACAGTTATTTTTTTCCAAGACATGAGGACGGTAGTTTAATAAAAAAACATCCTACTGGAAATATGTACCCCTATATTATTTCAGAAATTCATAGTATGTGCTCGGTAACTGCTTTAATAAAAACTGATGTTTTTGACTATTTAAAAGGGTATGACACTAATTTGCATTATGAAGATTTAGATTTCTGGGTAAGAGCTTCGAGAGAATTTAATTTTGATTTCACGAATGACGTTCTTGCAAAAAAGAGAGTGCTTAAAAATTCTTTAGGTGACAGCTATAGGAAAGAAAGCAAATACTACGCTCAAATTAACGATTCTACTTATCAAATTTTAAAAAAAACTTTTATCTTAAATAGAAACAAAGGAGAACATAAAGCTTTATTAAAAAGGACATACGTAATGATGCGACAAGCAGCAAGCAACTTAAGTTACAAACTCTTTTTAAAATATATTTTCTTTTATGCTAAAGTTTATTTTTATAGTTTAAAATAATTACAACTACGCTAATTCTGTTAATATTTTTGCAGGGCACCCACCTACAATAACATTTTCAGGAACACTTTTTGTAACTATTGCTCCTGTAGCAACTACTGAATTTTCACCTATAGTTACTCCTTTTAAAATAGTAACATTATTACCAATAAAAACATTATTTTTTATCATTACTGCCTCTGGGCTTGGGTCTGTATTTTTACGATTATCCTTATTTAAATCATGGAAATTACTATCATATATACAACAGTTATAGCCTATTAAAACATCGTCTCCTATTACAATAGTTTTTTCTGAAACTACTGAAAAAGAGTTATTAATATATGTATTCTTACCAAAACTTATTTGAGATTTCTCAGATCTGGCTTCTATATACGCATAGGTATTATAATACATCGGGGAATTAATCACTCCAATTTTAACATTATCACTAAATATAATTTTTCCTTTCCCTTTTAAAAGAACTGGCTGTTGAGCTACATACATACCTTTTAAGTTAACCGAATCAGAAAATAGTCTATATTTTAGTTTAATTACATATACATATATTCTACTTAAAAAACACTTCATATATTAACTATTTGATTATATGCTATGGCTACCAAATAAATGCTTTCGCAACAACACCACAATTATAGGAAAACAAACTATATATCTTAATAAATGTGCCAATACTATTCCCTCAGCTCCTAATGTAATAATTAAATGACTTGCTATACTATAAAATAATAGTAATGAAAATAATTCAACAAAAATAAATTGTTTCACCATTTTCTTTGCTAGAAATTGGTGTGCAATTATCAATGTTGCTACTTTTATAAAATCACCCAATAATTGCCATTTAAACAATGGCTTCATCGCTAAAAAACCTTTCCCATGTGTTATATCAATAACCCAACCTTTTAAAACAAATATCAACAACATTCCAATAGCAAACAAGGGTAAAAGTGTTTTATATATACTTAACACCTCTTTTCTAAACTCAATACTCGTTTTAATTTTTGCGAACTTAGGTATTACATATAATGTGAAAATAGCTGATGAGAACATCATATATTGTCGTGATAAATTTGTCATACCCGTCCAATACCCAGCATCTATTTCACTAATTTTATTTTTCAAATTATTACGTAAATCTATCTCTACAAAATTACCTAACAATGTGGCTACAAAAGACATAATTGTAAACCCAAATAATTTATTTTTATAAGGTATTGAGAATGAAATATTCTTATAATCTAAATATTCCTTTAGTGTTTTTGAAAAGAAATAAAACAATATAACAAATTGTAATATTGGTAAAATTGCTATCGCAAATAACGCTCCATTTAAGTTTTTAAAATACAAGAGTGAAATTAACAACACAACTCCTAAACAATAACTTACCAGCTCTATTTTTACAAATTTCTTGTATGATGAAAGACCACTAATGACTCCATTTACAATTCTACTCATTGCAATGAAAGGGGCCCCTATTGCTAATACCTTAAATACAAATGTGAAATCACTTCCTTCAGAAAATAACCTCTCATTCCAATAATCAGCTCCAAAAAATAAAACACAAAAAACAAACAAACTTGCGAAAAGCAAATACACAAAGGTTGTTGAAAATAATTTTAACAATTCCTCTTTATTATCCTTATGCTCAGCCACATACTTAACAACACCATTAAACATTCCTAATGTTGAAAAAGATTGTATCATAGGAATTAAATTCCTTACATCTCCTATAATAGCAATCCCTGCAGGACCAAGTTTCTCTGCAACAATTCTTCCAGAGAGCACCCCTAAAACAGCCCTAATACCTATTGCCCCAGAGTTTAAAGAAGTTATCTTTAGTAATAAATTATCTTTTATAAAAGCTGGTAACTTCAATTAAAATTTATTTAAAATGGAAACAATATGTTTTGTATCAACCATTGTTTGAATTGGACTTATTGGTAAACTTAACACCTCTTCATGAATTTTTTCGGTAATCGGTAATTCTAAATAAGCGTATTCATTCAATGCTTTTTGTTTATGCGGAGGTATTGGATAATGGATTACTGTTTGGATATTATTTTTCAATAAATATTCTTGCAATTCTTTTCTCTTCTTACAACGAATTACAAACACATGAAATACATGGCTATTTGAAAGATTGTAATTAGGCAAATTAATTTTATCATTCTCGATATGTTCTAAATAATATTTTGCTATTACCCTTCGGTGATTATTATCTTTATCTAACTGTTTTAGTTTTATTGATAAAAAATTAGCTTGTAATTCATCTAATCTAGAATTAACTCCTTTAACCTCATTTACATATTTTTTTAAGGAACCATAGTTTCTTAACTGCTGGAGTACACTAAATAATTCTAAATCATTAGTTGTGATTGCCCCTCCGTCACCTAAAGCTCCTAAATTTTTACTTGGATAAAAACTAAATGCTCCTGCATCTGAAAGATTCCCTGCTTTTTTATTAGTATTTGTAATTGCTCCATGTGCTTGAGCAGCATCCTCTATAACTAATAAATCATATTTTTTAGCTACTAAATTTATAGCTTTCATATCAGCTAACTCACCATATAAATGCACTGCTAAAATCATTTTAACTTTTGATGTAATATTTTTTTCAATATTACTTGCCGATATATTAAAACCACCCTCATTAGGCTCAACAAAAACTGGGACTAATCCTGAATTTAAAACCCCTAATATTGAAGCGATATATGTATTAGCAGGAACTATTACTTCATCCCCTATATTTAATTTACCTAATTGTATATATCCTTTTAAGATTAACTCAATAGCATCTAAACCAGACGCTACACCTAAACAATGTTTTGTCCCGCAATAATTAGCAAATTCACTTTCAAAACTTTTTAATTTATCACCCAATATACATTGCCCTTTATCTAAAAAATTAGAAAAGACATTCTTAAACTCAGTTTCAAACCGAATATTAATTTGCTGTACATCTAAGAAAGGTATCATGTATAAATAGTATCTATTAAACTAAAATTACTTGTTTCAATTTCATAAAATTCTTGTGGGATTGTTACCGCTCCAAAACTCTCTTTCCAATACAATAACCCTTTATTAATTTTTCTTATTTCTTCTCCTTCTGAACAACTTCCTAAACTAATATATTTTTTATCTAAATATTTATTAAATATCTTATCAAATAAATAATCTAAAGTCCCATCTTTATTTCTAGTATCACTTCCAGAACTGTATTGAAT
>Ga0209291_1002557_pt1 | contig 14531 bp, 8 predicted proteins | sample GOMGulsemesocosm_FD_184633 | JGI IMG/M metagenome (GOLD analysis project Ga0209291, IMG submission 184633) | Methane-oxidizing microbial communities from mesocosms in the Gulf of Mexico - GOM9B Gulf of Mexico (SPAdes) (version 2) | ecosystem: Environmental > Aquatic > Marine > Cold seeps | place...
TTTTTGCTTTAAAACCTTTTTAATTACTTCAATTTCTTTAAAAGTAATATCCGCATTTAAAAACTGTCCTTCATTTTTTTGCTTATCAATAATCTGTTCTACAAAATTACTTATTTTAGTATAATCAGGATTTTTAATACTTTTTGATGCAGCCTCTACACTATCACACATCATTAATATAGATGTTTCTTTAGAGAATGGTTTAGGCCCTTTATATTGAAAATCTATTTTATTAGCTTCTCCCTCTATGTTATTATTCTCTAAACTATAGAAATAATATACTAAACTAGTACCATGATGAGTTCTTATAAAATCAATTACCCTGTCTGGTATATTGTGTTTTTTAGCAATTTCTATTCCATTCAATACATGATCAATAATGATTCTAGCACTTTCCTTAGGTCCTAATTCATTATGCGGATTAATACCATTGCTTTGGTTTTCAATAAAATAAGTAGGCTCTTTCATTTTTCCAATATCATGATACAATGCCCCTACCCTTGTTAACATAGCATTTGCTCCAATTTCATTTGCTGCTGCTTCTGCCAAATTAGCTACATTTAAAGAATGATGGAAAGTTCCCGGAGCTTTATCAGCTAACAGTTTTAATAATTTAGAATTAGTATCCGACAACTCTAATAAAGACACATCAGAAACCAAACCAAATGTTTTTTCATAAATATAGATAAGCGGTTGGGCAAACAACATTGCTAAACCACATAAAATAAATAACCCAAAAGTTTCCCATTTTAGTTCAAGTATATTACCCTCATGAATAATATAAAATGAAAAATAAGCTATTATATACACCCCTGTTATTTGAGCTACAGATATAAACAAGTTAACCCTTTTATACAGCTCAGAAACAGTAAGAATAGTAATGATACCAGCTATAATTTGTAAGAACATATATTCATAACTATTTGGGACTATAAACCCTAATAACAATACCGTAATTACATGAGTGAACAAACCTAATCTAGCATCAAAAAAAGCTTTTAATATCAATGGTAAAATACATAACGGTACGATATATAAATAAGCATGTTGGTATTTTAAAATAACCGTTGTAATGAATATCATTATAATAATATTGAAAAAGATAAACGTAAATTTCCTATTATTTCTATAAATAGAAACTCGATATTTTTTCAAAAACAGAATTAGCATTAACAATGCTAAAACTACAAGTATTACATACCCGAGAACTATCCAATTGTAATTGGATTCCTTCCAAACTTGAGAAGCATATAGTTCTTTTAACGACTGTAATTCTTGAAATTTTTCTCCTTCAACTACCTCCCCTTTTGAAATGATAATTGCATTTTCTTTTATTAAACCTACAGTAGGTAGTATCTTACTTTTTTCTTGCTCGTAAACCTCATCTGTAAAGGCTTTATCAAAACTTACATTAGCTTTTATATTATTAAAAAATATCGCCGTAAAATAATTTTTATAAGGATTGAAAATTGAATCAGAAAAGTTTCTTACAACTGATTCTTGAATATTTTCTGTAGCCAATAAATTTGCAAACACATAATTTTTTGCGGTACCCGAATTTTTAACTTTTAAAATAATTTCTTTTTCATCCTCTATTGAAATATCTTCAGCTAATAACCCGATTTTATAAATTTCAGCTATTGTTTTATCTAATTTGATTTTAGCTTGTTTTTTAAAATCTTGATTTGAAGAATCTGGAAAAGTTAACTCAAATTCATCTAACAATTTCTGAGTCGATTTTTTAGCTATTATAGTATCTAAAGTAAAGTAATAAGCAATATTATCTTTCAATAACTCTTCCTCAATATTAATCTCCGCTGTAGTTTTTTGTACTGGAAAATCAAACGGCGCATACAAATTTTCATTTTGCCAAACTTTCCCCTTTTCAAAATTGTATTTAAATGCTCCACCCTTAGGAAATAAATAAACTATGAATAATGTAGAAACTACAAACAAAAACACTTTATAAATCAGTGAATGATGTTTGTATATAGCACTAAGGAATTTTCTCATAATAAGTTTGTAATTACTCCAAAAATAGTAAATTTAAAATGCACGATGAATTTATGAATATCTTTTTAATTCAATTTCAATAAATCAATAGTACTATTGTTTACAAACACGATAAAAATCATTAAATTCGCAAACATATTATTAAATAAGAATTATAAAAATTTTAAATATTATGAGCACAAAAGTTGTTATCGTTTCAGCAGCAAGAACTCCAATAGGAAGTTTTTTAGGAAGTTTATCTACAGTACCTGCAACCAAATTAGGGGCTACCGCTATTAAAGGAGCATTAGCTAAAATTAATTTATCTACCGATCAAGTTGATGAAGTAATTATGGGTAATGTTGTTCAAGCTGGTAACGGACAAGCTCCTGCTAGACAAGCAGCTATATATGCTGGAATATCAGAAAATGTACCTGCAACTACCATCAATAAAGTATGTGCTTCTGGAATGAAAGCTGTAATGCAAGGTGCTCAAGCAATTATGAGTGGTGATGCTGAAATTGTTGTTGCTGGAGGAATGGAGAACATGAGTTTAATACCTCATTATTTTCAAGCACGTTCTGCGACAAAATTTGGACCATCAAAAATGCAAGACGGTATGCAAGTTGATGGTTTAGTTGATGCTTATGGAAAAGAAGCAATGGGTGTTTATGCAGACGCTTGTGCTACAGAACATAAAATTACAAGAGAAGAGCAAGATGCTTTTGCATTAGAGTCTTACAAAAGATCTACTGAAGCATGGGAATCTGGGAAATTTAATAATGAAGTTGTACCTGTTGAAGTACCACAAAGAAGAGGAGAACCTGTTGTTGTTTCAAAAGATGAAGAATACACAAATGTAAGATTGGATAAAGTTCCTACTTTACGTCCTGCTTTCACAAAAGATGGTACCGCTACAGCTGCAAACTCATCTACTATTAATGATGGTGCTGGAGCAGTAGTTTTAATGTCAGAAACAAAAGCAAAGGCACTAGGATTAACTCCTTTAGCAACTATTACAGGATACGCTGATGCTGCTCAAGAACCTAAATGGTTTACAACTGCACCTGCTAAAGCACTACCTAAAGCATTAGCAAAAGCAAACACTACATTAGAAAAAGTAGATTTCTTTGAATTTAACGAAGCCTTTTCAGTTGTAGGATTGGCAAATATGAAAATATTAGGATTAAACAACAGTAATGTTAATGTTAATGGAGGTGCTGTTTCTTTAGGACACCCATTAGGATGTTCAGGAGTACGAATCCTAATTACGCTATTAAATGTATTAGAACAGAACGATGCAAAAACTGGAGCTGCTGCAATTTGCAATGGTGGTGGTGGTGCTTCTGCAATTGTAATTGAAAGAGCTTAATAAATAAGTTACTCATGCAATACGGAATCTCACATTTAAGCATTGTCCCATTAAGACATGAACCTTCAGATCCTAGTGAACTTGTTTCACAGGTTTTATATGGCGATTGCTTTAAAGTACTGGAACAGCGCAAAAAATGGAGTAAAATCAGACTTGCATTTGACAACTATGAAGGCTGGATTGACAATAAACAATATAGAGAGATTACAGAAGACATTTATAAAATTTTGTCTTCTGAATCTTTAAGAGTTTCTGCTGATTTAGTTGAATACATTACTACCGAAGAAGGACACTTAAACCTCATCCCCCTAGGAGCAACTTTAAACGGACTATCGCTTTTAAATCATCAATTTGATGGTGACTCCCTTACAGGAAATCAACCTAAAGAAAATCTAGTACCAACAGCATTTTTGTATTTAAATGCGCCTTATTTATGGGGAGGTAAAACACCTTTTGGAATTGATTGTAGTGGATTTACTCAGATGGTTTACAAGTTAAACGGCTATAAAATTTTTAGAGATGCTTCTCAACAAGCTACTCAAGGAGAAGCTTTGAGTTTTATTGAAGAAAGTGAGCCTGGAGATTTAGCCTTTTTTGACAATAGTGAAGGAATCATAACACATGTAGGAATTATAATGAAGGATAACTATATCATTCATGCGCATGGTTGCGTTCGTGTTGATCGTTTAGACCATACAGGTATTTTCAATACGGAAAGAAACGTTCATACTCATAAATTAAGAGTTATTAAGCGAATAGTATAATATTCTTTAAACGAAAACAATAAAAAAAGGGAGCAAATTGCTCCCTTTTTTTTGTTTAATTATTTATAATCTTAAAGTGATTCCAATAAAGCTTTCATTTCTTTAAACTTAGCTGTTTCTCCCAAAACACTATAAATCCCTTTTAATGTTTGAGCTGCGCTTTCATTTTTAGAGTCGATACTTAATATTTTTTCTAAAAATGGTTTTGCCTCTTTATAAACCAGCCCTCTTTTCTCTTGCAACAAATCATACTTCTTATTATCTGCAGATGAAGTTCCTAATGAATTCATTTCTTCAACTAAAACTGTTTCTTCTTTTAAAATTAAAGCAGCCATATTAAAGTTTGTATTTACATCATTTGGTTTTAATTCTAAGCTTTTTTGATAGTATTTTTTAGCCGAAACTACATCACCTTGTTCAGCAGCGATTACCCCTAAATTATAAAACAACGAAGAGTTAGTTGGATCTTGTTTAATAGCTTCTTCCATTAACACTTTAAACTTATCTTTTTCACCTAACTGCAAATACAAATTAGCTTCTGTTAATAGTAAGTTTATATCTGAAGGTGCATTTACCCTAGCTTCTTTTATTGCGGTTATTGCAGCTTCTGTATCACCTAACTCAACATACATAAATGCAATGTTCTTAACTATACTTGGCAATAATGATTTTGTTTTTCTCTCAGAAGGCTTAATATGAGTACCAATCTTTAAACTTGCAGCCCTCATTGTTTTACTTGGAAAAGCTTCTTCTTTTTGTGTAGCTTTACTATACGCTACATATTCTGTTTTTACACCAGTATACCCCTTATCTTTTAACTCAGTATACATTGGTAATGCTTTTTTATAATCCTTAGCATTCACATAACTTGAAGCTGCGTGATACAAATATTCCACATCATTTGACAACTTATAAGCAGTATATAATTTTTTGGCAGAATTTACAAAATCACTTTTACCTTGATCTGCTATTGCATTATTAACCAAGCTGGTAGTCATTGTTGTTTTTAATGTATTAATTTCAGCTGAATATTTTGAAGTATTATTTGCATCAAATTCTGCTAATGACGAAATAATTCCCTCATAGTTATTACCATTTAGCATTGCCTTCGCTTTTAAATAATAAAACTTTGCTTTAGTTTTATCATCAGCATTTTCCATTACAGCTTCAGCATTGTTTATTAATGATTTTGTTTCATTAAATTTTTCAGACTTAACAGCTTTTTCCAAAGCTTTAACTTCACTTTTCTGCGCAAAAGCAACACTTGTCAATCCTAACAACGCTAATGCAAATACTTGTTTCTTCATAATTAAGTTTTTTTAATTTCTCCATAAAAATGGAGGACTCTAGTTTTTGGGATAAAAAAACCACATACTGTTACTACTAACGAATATGTGGTTTTGGTTTTATAAAATTTAATTTATTTTCTACTCTTCTTCGTTAGCACTATTGTCAGTAATAGGCGTGCCATCTTCATTTAATTCAATAGCATCCATATCAATTTCTTCATCCTCTTCTTGCATTACTTTCGCAACAGCAGCAATAGAATCTTTTCCTTTGATATTAATTAAACGAACACCTTGAGTTGCTCGTCCCATAACACGAAGATCAGCAACTGCCATACGAATAGTTAGTCCTGATTTATTAATGATCATTAAATCATCCTCATCTGTTACATTCTTAATAGCTACTAATTCTCCTGTTTTTTCAGTTACCGAAATAGTCTTCACTCCTTTTCCTCCACGGTTTGTAACCCTGTAGTCTTCTAAACTAGAACGCTTACCGTATCCTTTTTCAGAAACTACTAATATATTACTTTCCATATCATCAACAGCAATCATACCAACTACTTCATCATTTTCATGAGACAAAGTAATTCCTCTTACTCCAGAAGCTCCACGACCCATTGGGCGTGTTTTACTTTCTTCAAAACGAATTGACTTACCAGATTTTAATGCTAACATCACCTGACTGTTTCCAGTAGTTAATTTAGCTTCTAATAATTCATCTCCTTCTTTAATAGTAATTGCATTAATACCATTTGTTCTTGGACGAGAATACTGCTCTAAAGAAGTCTTTTTAACCTGACCTTTTTTAGTAGCCATAATTACATATTGGCTATTGATATATTCTTCATCTTTTAAATCTTGAGTACAAATAAAAGCCTTCACCTTATCGTCTTGCTCAATATTTATTAAATTCTGAATTGCTCTTCCTTTTGACGATTTACTTCCTTCAGGAATTTCGTACACACGCATCCAGAAACATTTTCCTTTTTGCGTAAAGAATAACATATATTGGTGGTTAGTTCCTACAAATAAGTGCTCTAAGAAATCTTCATTTCTTGTAGATGAACCTTTTGCTCCAACACCACCTCTATTTTGTTTTTTATATTCATCTAACGGAGTACGTTTGATATACCCAGCATGAGAAATAGTAATTACTACTTTGCTGTCAGGAATTAAGTCTTCAATACTTACATCACCACCTGCATAAGAAATCTCTGAACGACGCTCATCACCATATTTTTGCTGAACTTCTAACAATTCATCTTTAATGATTTGCATTCTACGAGGCTCACTTGCTAAAATATCTTTTAAATCTTTAATAGTATCCATTAAAGCATCGTATTCCGCACGTAATTTGTCTTGCTCTAGTCCTGTTAACTGACGTAAACGCATTTCAACAATTGCACGAGCCTGAATTTCTGATAATGAGAAACGTTCAATCAACTTTCCTCTTGCTTCTTCAGTATTCTTAGATCCACGTATTAAAGCTATAACCTCATCAATATTATCAGAAGCAATAATTAACCCTTCTAAAATATGAGCACGCTCTTCCGCTTTCTTTAATAAATATTTTGTACGACGTGTTACCACATCATGCCTATGCTCAACGAAATAATGAATTAAATCTTTTAAATTCAACATTTGTGGTCTTCCATTAACCAGCGCAATATTATTTACACTAAAAGAAGATTGTAATGCCGTATATTTAAATAACTTATTTAACACAATATTAGGTACTGCATCACGCTTTAACACGTAAACAATACGCATTCCTTTTCTATCAGATTCATCTCTAATAGCAGAAATACCTTCTAATTTTTTATCGTTAATTAAGTCGGCTGTTTTCTTAATCATATCAGCTTTATTCACCTGATATGGAATTTCAGAAACAATGATAGATTCCCTACCTTGAACTTCCTCAATAATTGCTTTACCTCTTATAACAACTTTCCCTCTACCTGTTTTAAAAGCATCACGAACACCATCATAACCATATATTAAACCTCCAGTTGGAAAATCAGGAGCTTTAACGTGCTGCATTAGCTCGTCAATTTCAATATCGTTATTATCTATATATGCTAAAGTACCATCAACAACCTCAGTTAAGTTATGAGGTGGCATATTTGTAGCCATACCTACCGCAATACCAGAAGCACCATTCACAAGTAACCCTGGAATACGTGTTGGCATTACTGTTGGCTCTTTAAGTGTATCATCAAAGTTTAATTGATGATCTACCGTATCTTTATCTATATCTGCTAATATATCCTCTGCAATTTTACGCATACGAACCTCCGTATAACGCATTGCTGCTGGACTATCACCATCAACAGAACCAAAATTCCCTTGTCCTTCAACTAGCATGTAACGCAAGCTCCATTCCTGAGCCATACGCACCATAGCATCATAAACCGATGTATCACCATGTGGGTGATACTTTCCTAAAACCTCTCCAACAATTCTTGCAGATTTCTTGTGAGCTTTAGTAGAAGTAACTCCTAGTTCGTGCATTCCAAAAAGCACACGACGGTGTACTGGCTTTAATCCATCTCTTACATCGGGTAATGCTCGTGAAACGATAACTGACATTGAATAATCAATGTAAGCTGATTTCATTTCATCTTCAATATTAATAGGTATCAGTTTTTCTCCGTCTGTCATATTAAAATTTTAATTATAATAACGAGCCAATATACACATTTTATAGATTACCACCACCTATTAAGCATAGTTTTAAACGTAATTTATTAACAATAATTAATATTCAAATATTTGATAAATAATCGCTTATTTTTTTTGATTTTAAATATAGTTTTCGTCAATTAGCAAGGTTATACACTGTTTCTCGACGAAACACAAACAATACAACACAATTTTGAATAAATTTAAGCTAATTGACACATATGGATGATAATTTCACACCACGAGTAAAAGATGTGATTGGATACAGCAAAGAAGAGGCTTTACGTTTAGGACATGATTTTATAGGTACAGAACATTTAATACTTGGTTTATTGCGTGATGGTAATGGAAAAGCTATTGAAATTTTAGAATCATTAGATATTGATTTAGATCATTTGCGTAAAAAAGTAGAAGTACTTAGCCCAGCAAATCCAAATATTTCTTTTGAAGGAAACGAAAAAAAGAACCTGCATTTAACAAGGCAAGCAGAACGCGCTTTAAAAACAACTTTTTTAGAAGCAAAACTTTTTAAAGACACCTCAATAAATACGGCGCACTTATTGCTGTGTATATTAAGGAACGATAACGATCCTACTACTAAACTTTTAAATAAATTAAAAGTTTCATACGACAATGTTAAAGAATACTTTAAAAATATGGAATCAACCGAAAACCAACATATAGAAGACCAACACTTACAAGATTTACCTAAAGCAGATGCATTTCCGGATGATGAAAATACTGATAGCGGCAGTGAAAAAGAAAACCCGTTTTCTTCTAGTGGAACAACTAAAAACATCAAAAAATCCAATACTCCTGTATTAGATAATTTTGGTAGAGATTTGACCGCAATGGCTGAAGAAGGGAAATTAGACCCAGTTGTTGGAAGAGAAAAAGAAATACAACGTGTATCACAAATATTGAGTAGACGTAAAAAAAATAATCCGCTTTTAATTGGAGAACCAGGAGTAGGAAAATCTGCTATTGCTGAAGGATTAGCTTTACGTATTATCTCTAGAAAAGTTTCAAGAGTTCTATTCGGAAAACGTGTAGTAACTCTTGATTTAGCAAGTTTAGTTGCAGGCACCAAATACAGAGGACAATTTGAAGAGCGAATGAAAGCTTTGATGAACGAACTGCAAAAGAATGATGATGTTATTCTTTTCATTGATGAAATTCATACTATAGTTGGTGCTGGTGGTGCAACCGGATCATTAGATGCTTCCAACATGTTTAAACCTGCTCTAGCAAGAGGAGAGATTCAATGTATTGGAGCTACAACTTTGGACGAGTATAGACAGTCGATTGAAAAGGATGGAGCCTTAGAACGTCGTTTTCAGAAAATAATTGTTGCCCCTACTAGTATTGATGAAACAATTGAGATTCTACACAATATTAAAGGGAAATATGAAGACCATCATAATGTAACTTATACAGACGAAGCAATTGAAGCATGTGTTAAGCTTACCAACAGATATATGACAGAACGTTTTTTACCAGACAAAGCTATTGATGCATTGGATGAAGCTGGATCAAGAATCCACATCATCAATATCGATGTCCCAAAGCAGATTATTGAGTTAGAGAAAAAACTGGAAGACGTTAGAACTTTAAAAGTTGTTGTTGTTAAAAAACAGAAATATGAAGAAGCTGCTAAGTTGCGTGATGACGAAAAAAACCTTGAAAAAGAATTAGCTATTGCTCAAGAAAAATGGGAAGAAGAATCGAGAGCTCATAAAGAAACTGTTACTGAAGACAATGTTGCCGATGTAGTTTCAATGATGACAGGAATCCCTGTAAACAGAGTTGCACAAAATGAAACTAACAAATTAGCAGAATTACCTAACCTAATTAAAGGAAGAGTAATTGGCCAGGACGAAGCTGTTGCCAAAGTTGTAAAAGCAATACAACGTAACAGAATTGGATTAAAAGATCCTAACAAGCCAATTGGTTCATTTATTTTTTTAGGATCTACAGGAGTTGGTAAAACACAACTAGCAAAAGTACTATCAAAAGAACTATTCGATTCTAATGATGCACTTATCCGTTTGGATATGAGTGAATACATGGAGAAATTTACTGTATCACGTTTAGTAGGTGCACCTCCGGGATATGTTGGTTATGAAGAAGGTGGACAGTTAACGGAAAAAGTTAGAAGAAAACCCTACTCTGTTGTACTATTAGATGAAATTGAAAAAGCACATCCGGATGTATTCAATATGCTATTACAGGTATTGGATGACGGACATTTAACCGATTCATTAGGTCGTAAAATTGATTTCAGGAATACAATCATCATAATGACTTCCAATGTTGGTGCTAGAAAACTACAAGACTTTGGTACTGGAGTTGGTTTCGGAACAAAATCAAGAGACGCACAAGCTGATGAAGCTGCAAAAGGTGTTATTGAAAGCGCTTTAAAGAAAGCTTTTGCTCCTGAATTTTTAAATCGTGTTGATGATGTTGTAATATTTAACTCATTGGAAAGAGAAGATATTCATAAAATTATTGATATCGAGTTAGTTAAATTATATGCTAGAATTAATGAATTAGAATACAACTTAATTCTTAGCGAAAAAGCAAAAGACTTTATTGCCGATAAAGGTTTCGATAAAAAATACGGAGCAAGACCTTTAAACAGAGCTATTCAGAAATATATTGAAGATGCTTTAGCAGAACAAATTGTTTCCGGAAAAGTCACTCCAGGAGACGAAGTGTCTATGGACTTAAATAAAGATGGTGACGAACTCATCATTACTGTTAAAAAGAAAAAAACAAAGCCTACTGAAAAGTAGGCTTTTGTCTTTTATAACTTATATAATAATTATGAAATTTAAACTATCGCTACTCATTGTTATCATTACTAACCTGTCATTTGGACAAACAATAAATTCTAAAATGAATATTTATAAAATTGAGTTTAACTCCATAGATAACGAATCAATAACTTTAGAAAAATTTAAGGGTAAATACTTATTATTTGTAAATGTAGCCTCTGAATGTGGCTATACACCACAATATAAAGATCTTAAAGTATTGCAAGAAAAATACATAAACAAACTAGTTGTAATTGGTATTCCTTGCAACCAGTTCGGAAAACAAGAACCAGGAACAGCCAAACAAATCAAAAGTTTTTGCTCAGTTACTTATGGCGTAGATTTTTTATTAACTGAAAAAATAGCTGTTAAAGGTGTAAATCAGCATCCATTATACCAATGGCTTACAAAGAAAGAATTTAACAATGAGCTTGACTCTGAAGTTGAATGGAATTTCGAAAAATACATGGTAAGCCCTGAAGGAAAATTATTAGAAAATTACAAATCTAAGATTAACCCTATGAATACCGAAATCACAAAAAATCTTTAATCTTTTTCTATTCATAAAAGATATTGTATCAAGTGATTTTATTAAATTAAAAGAACCATAATTTAACAGATAAAATACTTATCATAATTGCTACAAATATTTTCACCATTTTATCCCCTTTTTTAACTGACCAACGGCTTGAAATCCATGCTCCTGAGGCATTGCCTATTGCTAGGATTAATCCGTATTTCCAATTAATTTTATCATTTAACGCAAACATCACAACAGCTCCGATAGTATACATACAAACAACAGCAACCTTTGTCGCATTTGATTTCACCAAAGACAACCTATTTATGTAAGGTAATACTATAAGCATCATAAAACCTATACCTGCATTTATAAACCCACCATATATTCCTAAAAAGAAAAATATGATGATTGAAATGTATAAATATTTTCCAGTAGTCCGTTCTACCATTTCTGAAATAGACACTTTGGGCTTTAAAACTAGCATTAATACTACCAGTATCATTACTACGGCAAGTATTTTGTTAAAAGTATCTCCTTTTATATCTACCGCTATTTGAGCTCCAATTAAGGACCCAAATAATGCTGAAATACCTAAATAAATACTAAACGGATGTGTGGTTACCCCTTTACTTTGAAATCCCTTTACTCCTATTGCTGTTTGAATCAATATCGCTACTCTATTTGTACCATTTGCAACACTTGGCGGTAAGCCCATAAAAATTAACATTGGCATAGTTAGCAATGTTCCCCCTCCTGCAATTGTATTTATAAACCCTGCTAAAAACCCTACTCCCATTAAAAGCAAATATTCTAATTCCATTATAATTATTTTAATTTCTAATAAGCCAAAAACTTATCTATTTGCTTCTAATATTTTTATTGCATCACGCAACTCAGCAGCTTTCATAAAATCCAGTTCCTTAGCTGCTTGCTCCATTGCTTTTCTCATTGTTCTAATCTTCTTCTCTAATTCACCTTTTGTCATATAAGCTGCTTCTTCTTCAGCTACTTGCTTGATATTGGTTTCAAAAAAAGCATCTACCTCATCTTTTGATAATGAATTTCCTATTTTCTTTTTTAGCGGCTTTGGCTCTAAACCATTTTTTATATTATAGGATATTTGTTTCTCTCTCCTATAGGTAGTTTCACCTATCGTTTTTTGCATGCTTTTCGTAATTTTATCCGCATACATAATCGCCTTACCATTAACATTACGAGCTGCCCTTCCAATAGTTTGAGTTAAAGAACGGTGACTTCGCAAGAAACCTTCTTTATCTGCATCTAAAATAGCTACCAATGATACTTCTGGTAAATCCAATCCTTCTCGTAATAAGTTCACACCTATCAACACATCAAATAATCCTAATCGTAAATCACGCATAATTTCTACACGCTCTAAAGTGTCTACATCTGAATGTATATAACGACAACGTATTTGAATACGAGCCAAATATTTAGTTAACTCTTCTGCCATTCTTTTAGTCAGAGTAGTCACCAATATTCGTTCATCTTTTTCAATACGCTGCTGCATTTCTTCAATCAAATCATCTATTTGATTTAAACTCGGGCGAACTTCAATAATTGGATCCAATAATCCCGTCGGACGAATTACTTGCTCTACATAAATACCATCAGTTTTTTCTAACTCATAATCAGTAGGAGTAGCACTTACATATATTACTTGATTTTGAATAGCTTCAAATTCATCAAATTTCAATGGTCTATTATCCATTGCTGCGGGTAAACGAAAGCCGAATTCTACCAAGTTTTCCTTTCTACTTCTATCTCCACCGTACATTGCATGTACTTGCGATATGGTAACGTGACTTTCATCAACTATCATAAGATAATCATCCGGAAAATAATCTAACAAGCAGAAAGGTCTTGTTCCTGGCAATCTACCATCCAAATACCTTGAATAATTTTCTATTCCAGAGCAATACCCTAATTCGCGTATCATTTCTAAATCAAATTCAGTACGTTCTTTTAATCGTTTTGCTTCTAGGTGCTTTCCTATTTCTTTAAAATAATCTACTTGTTTTATCATGTCTTCCTGAATACCATGAATAGCATTTTGTAATACATCAGGAGAAGTCACAAACATGTTTGCAGGATAAATATTTAATCGCTCATACTTTTCAAGAACTTCATTAGTTTGTACTACAAAAGCCTCAATTTCTTCAATTTCATCTCCAAAAAAATGGATTCGAAATGCATTGTCTTCATAACCTGGGAAAATATCTACTGTATCACCTTTAATTCTGAATGTTCCTCTAGAAAATTCAGCTTCTGTTCGGGAATATAAACTCTGAACAAGACGGTGTAATAATTTTGTCCTTGAAATAATTTGACCTTTTTCTAAAGAGATTACATTTTTTTGAAATTCTATAGGGTTACCAATACCATATATACAAGAAACAGAAGCCACTACAATAACATCCCTTCTACCTGATAATAATGATGAAGTAGCACTTAAACGAAGTTTTTCTATTTCTTCATTTATAGATAAATCTTTCTCAATATAAACCCCTGACGTTGGAATATATGCCTCTGGCTGATAATAATCATAATAGGAAACAAAATACTCTACTGCATTATTTGGAAAAAACTCCTTAAACTCGGCATATAACTGAGCTGCTAATGTTTTATTATGAGCTAAAACCAAAGTAGGTTTTTGAGTTTTATTAATAACATTTGCAACAGTAAATGTTTTCCCTGAACCAGTAACACCTAGTAATGTTTGATATCGTTCGTCTTGACCAATACCTTTAACTAATTGTTTTATTGCTTCTGGCTGATCTCCCGTAGGAGCAAATTCTGATTCAATTTTAAATTTCATAAAAAAAGGAGATATTTCATTAGAAATATCTCCTTCAAAAATAATACTTTTTTTTGATTATCTTTTCAAAGAGAAATGTGCTTTAAACTCTTTTTGAGTACTATCAGCTCCTTCAATATAGATAACTTTGAACCAGTAATCAGATGCTGGCATTTGACTTCCGTTGTAATTTCCGTCCCAACCAGCTCCATCAGGATCTAATTGTGATAATAATTTACCAAATCGGTCAAAAATGTAAATCTGGGAAATTGGAA
>Ga0209291_1002558_pt1 | contig 14530 bp, 10 predicted proteins | sample GOMGulsemesocosm_FD_184633 | JGI IMG/M metagenome (GOLD analysis project Ga0209291, IMG submission 184633) | Methane-oxidizing microbial communities from mesocosms in the Gulf of Mexico - GOM9B Gulf of Mexico (SPAdes) (version 2) | ecosystem: Environmental > Aquatic > Marine > Cold seeps...
AAAAAGGCACATTCTATGAACCCTTAGAAGTTATGTTCAAAGAAAAGCCAAAAGATAGCTCTTCCAATTTTATTGGTAACAGTTACTCATTTGCAGATAACACCATACCCCTTCAAACCAAATTTGACATTAGAATTAAATGTCCTTCCCTCATTGACCACTTTCCAAAAGACAAACTAGCCATTGTATACACTGACAACAGAAAAAGAATTAAATATGTGGGTGGAACCTATTTTGACGGCTGGGTAGAAGGGCAGGTTAGAGCATTTGGAAAATTCACATTAATGGTAGATACAATTCCGCCCATCATCACACCTTTTGACTACAAACCCAACAGGCCTATTACAAAATATAGTACCTTAGAATTAAAAATCACAGACAATTTAGCGGGTGTGAAAAGTTACAAAGCATACATTAACAAAAAGTGGGTATTCATGCGTTACAATCGTAAAAAAGGACGCTACATCATCCCACTTAACAGCTATAGTAAACCGCATTTAAGTAAAGGGAAAAATGTAATTAAGATTGTCGCGTTTGATAGGAAGAATAATAAATCGACTTTAGAAACTGAGGTTGTTTATTGAAAAAGTGACGTTTTAAATAATTATCTTAATATATTTGTTAAAACCAATTAAACATAAACTCAATAAATCTTATTTAATTGACAATATATTTCAAGCACATGAAAAGGGAAAGAGTTTATTTTTATAATTTAGACGGAATAAGGTTTATCGCAGCTTTAATGGTGTTTTTCTCACATGGTGTAAGACAGGTATTAGAATCTGCTTCAAACGAAAATTACTATATCAAAAAAACGCTTTCAGTTTTAATGAATGGAGGAGTTGGAGTCACAATTTTTTTTGTTTTGAGTGGTTTTTTAATTACATATTTATTAATATTTGAGTATCACTTTAAAGACAGAATTAATCTTTTCAAATTTTACTTAAGAAGAATTTTAAGAATCTGGCCATTATATTATATGGTTCTAATTTTTTCATTTCTAATTTACCCATCTTTAAAATTACTATTTAACCTTCCTGGAACCTTAAACTCTAACATATATTACCATTTATTTTTCTTAAGTAATTTTGATGTAATAAACATGCATAACACTGGTATTTCCCAAACTGAAGCATCCCAAACTATCAGCTGGTCAGTTTCAATCGAAGAGCAGTTTTACCTTTTTTGGCCATTAATATTTCTTCTACCAAAAAAAATATGGGGACTTCTAATTTTGACTATAATTGTACTTTCTTTTTACTTTCGCATGTTACACGTTGACGAACCAACTATTATTTATTACCATACCCTATCAGTAATTGGAGACCTTGGAGTAGGGGCATTAATCGCTTACTTAATCTCTTCAAATGACAGAATCCGTTCAACATTCGAAAACACAACGTTTTATTTCCAATTACTATTGATAATTATAGCTATTTTATTATTGTTTTTTACAGAAGAAATAAGTAACACTAACTGGATAAGACACTTACAAAGAGATCTTCTATCCATCACATTTGGCCTATTTATTGCTTCTCAAGCTTTTACAAAAAACCTCTCATTATTAACTCTTTCTAAATACAAATATATGACCAATTGGGGGAAAATCACATACGGAATATACTTAATACATCCTATAGCGATTTTATTACTTCATGTAGTTTATAGGCGAATATTGAGAAATCGTTAATTAGTAGTTTAATCTTTTACTTCTTGAGTTTTGCACTTACCATAACCCTTTCAAAATTGAGTTATAAATATATAGAAGACTACTTCATAAAACTCAAAGATAAATTCAAATCTTGAGTAAACAATAAAAGTAGAACAAACTGCGAAAAAGATATACCCTAATAAAAAAACCGATTGACATAGCCTTAAGTTACCCCATAGAATGTTGTGAGCTAACTGAAAAATCAGATTAATAAAAACTATTCAAACTTAATTTTTTCGGTAGACTATATTATTTTTTGTTACTATTCTGCTTCTTTTATCGTGGCACCACTCAACACCATTGAAAACCGAACCTTGAACTTAAGAAAAAAAGATTCAAAATATTTATAAGATAGCCCAGCAATAATAATTGTAAAAATCAAACTGAGCGGATAAATTACCCAATTAGTATGAAGATCAAATGATAGACTAATATACAAAGCCAATACAATCGCTATTGGATGATACATATATAAACCATATGAAATATTCCCTAAGTAATTAAGAATTTTATTTTCTAAGGATATCTTTATTTGATCGTTAACTGCGAAATTAATGATTATCACTCCGAAAAAAACAGAATAAAATTCATAATGAATGTAAGGAACATAGATTCCTTTGATCATTAATAAGAACACTAGACATAATGATATATAAAACAGGTCGTTTCGTATGATATATTTCAAGTATTGACTTTTTTCGAATAGAAGAATGGCAAAAACTCCTCCAATTGCCATACAGTCTATTGGAAACGAATGCCAAAAAGCTTTAATTATGTTATTATAAGGTATATAATTACCAAATGGTGAAAGCAAAAAAAACTTGAAGGCCAAGTAAGAAATAATAATCACGACCATTAATAATATTCGATATTTTTTTATGTATCTTAGAATTAATGGCCAAACCAAATAGAACTGTTCTTCTGTACCAATTGACCATGTATGAGAAGCGTATGGAACAACACCTAATAATGAAAGGACTAGATTTGGGAAGAAAATTGCATACAAGATTAATTTCCACATTAAATTGGAATAGATAACATCCTTACCGTAGCCCGGCAAATTAAAAATTTGAATGTTTGGTAAAACAAAAAAAGCCAAAAGAATAATTAAAAAATACAACGGCCATATGCGAATGATTCTCCGCATATAAAATTTTTTTATGCTTATCTTCTTAAATGAATGCTCTTCGGTTAATAATAGGTATGTTATTAGAAAACCGCTTAGAACAAAAAACAAAATAACTCCAAGTTTCCCGACAATACCAATAAAAGGAATACTTTTCCAATAATTATCAATTTTGTAAATTGATTTAAACTGTTCAATATGATGAATTATCACCAGAAAAGCCGCGATAAATCGCAACCCATTTAAGTTTGGAAAGTAGATTTTTTGTTTCCTCATTATTTTTATTTATTCCTAAAATACGGCTACAGTTTAAAATATTCATTTTTGCTAAATTGAAACACCTCATTTGAATTTTGTAATCCAAAGATAAGTGTAATCTTTCATTATTATAAATTTTGATTATATATTTAACAACAATTTATGAGTACTTAATGTTATAAAAGTTTGATCTAAATAAAATTCATTTTTCAACATCACTTTTTCACTCCAATGATTTCCTTATGTTATACTGACTTTCACATTACGCTTTAGTGTCTTCCAGTATATTCGTACTGACGTTAGTTTTAAATAGCGCCTTATTATTAAGCTCTATTGCTTAGGCCGTTTTTTTTACAACCGCCTTTACTAGGGGCTTTATGATTTAGTTTTTTTAACTCAGCCCTTTTTTAAAAGCTCAATTACACCTACACGTTCAAGAAAATTGTCAGTAAGTAATCAATCTAAATCCCATTTAATAAATAAACTTAAGTAACTCAACTTCTTTTGAAGCACTTTAATCGACCGATTTCACCTTTTTACCCCACCATAATACTCGTATTCAATGAAACTTTTCAGGCATACATCTTTAAATGAGAGGTTACTTAGTTTAAAATTCAAGTCGAAAATGACCCACCAAGCACGAAACACTCATGTAAGTTAACGTGAAATCAACGTTAACAGTCAATCATATATCAGTCATCTACTCGACTGTTCGTTTGTACTTTCTTGTTAATTTTGCTAACCCTTCATTCTTAAGCAAATTAGAAAAATAAGTTGACCCTTTCATATTTAGGTGAACGAAATCACCATAAAAATCATTTGACATTTTTAATTGAGAAAAATCAAGATATACAATATCCGAATAGTTTAAATCATAAAATTTATTAAATTCCATAACGCCATATTTTGGATACTCTAATAATTCTTTCCTTTTTGGCGTATTCACTAAAAAAAGTTTTATTTTCTCTTTTTTACAAAAAGATACAATTTTATTTAAATATTCAATTTCATGCTTAGAAATTATTAATTTTTCAAGTATTTCAAAAAAAGGTAGTTTTTTTCCATTTTTTAGTTTTTCTTGAACTTCAATTAAAATATTACGATTTAATAAATTAAACTTTCCATAATGAATAGGTTTATTTAGAATTACTTTAACACTATTTTCTAATGTAACCTTAATTATTGGTGGAGTAGATTTAAATACTGCGAAAGGGTTATTTTTTATCAAAAATCTAAAATCATTTTCATCCATTAGTGGATAATAAACTTTAAATCTAGAATAAATATATGAATCATTAAACTGCCCTCCATTGTTAAAAATATTATGAGGAGAAAAGGATAATAGTAATGTATCAATTTCATTAGTATTCATAACCTTTTTAAGTTTTAAATATGAATAAAAATATGAATCTGCTGAAGCTGATAAATTAATAGAAGATTTATATATAGAATCATTAATAGCACACTCTGAATTTGAATCACCAAGTATTAATATTTTTTTACTAACGGCAATATCTACATTAGTTGTTTTTATCAAAAAAAAATTATAGCTAATAACTAATAGAAATAATGTAATAAATATTAAAATGAAACATGTAGAATTTGAAATAAATTTTTTCATTGTAAAAGTCCTGATTAAAATTGAAAATAAATAAATTCTTGTTGTTTACCTCCAAAAATAATTATTAAAAATATTATTATAAGGTAGAATGTCCATCTGTACGGTTTGCCCCATTTTACACTAATATTTTCAATTGCAAATTGTTCATCTCTACCTAACCATTCAACAACAATAAATATGGAAATTAAGATTAGTGTAGTTAAAGCCATTCTCATTCCTAAAAAATGAGGAATTGAGAATATTGATTTTGAAAGAATAGTAGACAAATAGCTCAAAGCGTGTTCAATATTTTCTGCTCTAAAAAAGATCCAAGCCAAAACAGTCAAACTAAATGTAATTCCTATTTGATAAAATTCCTTAAAAGAAGGCAAGTGTTTTCCACGTGCAACTGTATCTGTGTTTACTCTGTTCTTTTTGAGCAAAAGAAGAGGAAGAAAATACAAAGCATTTAATCCTCCCCAAAATATAAAGGTCCAATTTGCTCCGTGCCAAAATCCACTAACAATAAATATTGCAAAAGTATTTCTAACCTTCATCCAAGTTCCGCCACGACTACCGCCTAATGGGATATATAAATAATCTCTAAACCAAGTTGAAAGTGAAATATGCCATCTTCTCCAAAATTCGGCAATATCTCTTGAAAAATACGGGAATGCAAAGTTTTGTTTTAAATTGAAGTCAAATAACCTAGATGTACCAATTGCTATATCTGAATACCCCGAAAAATCCCCATAAATTTGAAATGTAAAAAATATTGCACCCAAAACTAATGTGCTTCCTGAATAACCTGCTGAATTATTAAATATTTCATTTGCTATTTGTGCTGAATTATCTGCAATTACAACTTTCTTAAATAAACCCCATAAAATTTGTCTTAATCCAACAACAGCCTTACTATAATCAAAATTTCTTTTTTTGTAGAATTGAGGAAGTAAATTTGTGGCTCTTTCGATTGGCCCAGCAACTAATTGAGGAAAGAAACTTACAAATGCTGTAAATGCAATAAAATCTTTTGTAGGCTCAAGTTTCTTTTTGTAAACGTCAATTGTATAGCTCAGTGTTTGAAATGTGTAAAAACTAATTCCAACTGGTAAAATTATATTTAATCCTTGTGCGTTTATTGGAGTCCCAAAAAATGAGAAAGCCGTAATGAAATTATCAAGGAAGAAATTGTAATATTTGAAAAACCCTAAAAACCCTAGATTTATCAGAATACTTATCCAAAGCAACACCTTTCTTTTTGATGTGATTTCTTCTTTTGCTAATCTAACTCCAATGTAGTAATCTACCAATGTGCTAAATAAAATTAGCGATAAAAATCGCCAATCCCACCAGCCATAAAATAGATAGCTAGCAACAACTATTAATAAGTTTTGCAGTTTTAAACTCTTATTTGTAACAAACCAATATAATAAAAATACTATTGGTAAGAATATCGCAAAATCTATTGAATTAAAAAGCATTTATTTTTCTAATTTTTTAATGTTCATAATTTACTTTGCTTCTCTAATCTTAAAATACGGCGACAGTTTTAATTAATGTTTTAATTAAAATGACATACCAATTCGGAGTTTTATAATCCAAAGGTAAGTGTAATCTTTCATTATTTAAATCTTGATAGTAATTTATGAGCGATTAATGTTATAAAAAGTTCAATATAACATTAACTATTACGTTTTCATATCAATCATTATATTCTCTCATTTTTACATTTCGTCTATTAGCCCTTTAATGCATTGGTAACAACAATATGCACATCTATAAAGGAGCGTTGCATTAGTTCTAATCAGTATCATAGTCCTTTTTATAAAACACAATGTACTCCCAAAAAGCCCTCAATTATCATTTATATCCTAGCCTGCTATTTTGCAAAAAAACACAATATAGCTAAAACTAAATAACAAAAATCATTCACTGTTCTAATGCGAGAAATATCTGTGACCCAAATTTGGTTAATTTTATTTGGAATAAAGTCCGTTATTATGTTGCTCTACTTATAACGTGATGACAAAAAATCAGTGCTTCTACATGACATTCTATTAGCTTTAACCAACATCTCGTTATCTCTTAAAATATTTGAATAATTTATCTCACCTACCTATGATCAAACCAACATCAGTTATTTAAGCTTAATTCACGGCACATTTATTACTGTATTTAACTAATAACAAAACATTTAAAACAAAAACATACAGTTTTACAACTAAAAAATAAATTCAGATTTCATAATTCAAACTTGAAATAAAGGTTAAGTATTTAAGAAAAATTTGCCATATTAAATTATAAAGTTACTAAAACAGTATTATCTCCCTTAAGAGACTAACTAAGTTATAATATAATAACTTTTCAAATTAGTAACTTTATAGAATAAAAATAAGTATATAGTAATAAATTATATTCAAACCATGAAATTTTCAATTATTAGTCCAGTTTATCAAGCTGAAAACATATTACCTATACTTGTAAAAAGAATTGAGGACAGCATGCTTAAAATCACACCTGATTTTGAAATTATATTAATTGAAGACGGAAGCCCAGATAATTCTTGGGGAGAAATTGAAAAATTAAGTAAATCAAATAAAAGAATAGTGGGAATAGAATTGAGTAGAAATTTTGGGCAACATTACGCAATTACCGCAGGTTTAGACCATGCAAAAGGAGAATGGATTGTCGTGATGGATTGTGATTTACAAGATCAGCCTGAAGAAATACCTAAATTATACTCAAAAGTAAAAGAAGGCTATGATGTCGTATTAGCCAGCCGGCATGCAAGACAAGACTCGCTCTTTAAACGTACTTTTTCTTTCTTATTCTATAAAGTATTGAGTTATTTAACTGGATATAAACAAGATGAATCAGTTGCTAATTTTGGAATATATCATAAGAATGTTGTTTCAGCAATTGTTAAAATGAGAGAATCTATTAGATATTTTCCAACTATGGTAAAATGGGTAGGTTTTAAAACAACTAAAATCAAAGTTAAGCATGCACCAAGGCTAGAAGGTGAAACATCTTATAATATGAAAAAATTAATAAAACTTGCTATTGATATTATTTTAGCCTACTCTGATAAACCACTTCAAATAATGATTAAAATTGGTTTTTTTATTTCAGTGTCTTCAATGTTTGTAGCCCTTTTTTTTCTATATAAATGGATATCCGGAATGATTTCTGTAACTGGTTTTACAAGTTTGATAGTATCTATCTGGTTTTTATCTGGAATAATAATGATGACTTTGGGAATTGTAGGTCTTTATATTGGAAAAACTTTTGAAGGTGTTAAAAATAGACCAATTTACATAATTAAATCAAAAACTAATGATTAATAAACTTAAATGGGATTCACAGTTTTTTAAGTATAATGTAGGCAAACTCAACGTAAAAGATAGTATTGACACTGCTTCTTTTATAAAACTAAGCACACCATATAGACTTGTTTATTTGTTTTCCAACCATAGAATTCAAGCGTTTAAAGGCCTTAAATTTATGGAAAATAAGATTACTTTTCATAAAAAAATCAATTCAAAACTTAATTCTTTAGGGAAAACACAAATTTTTGATGTAAAAAAAGATTCAAAAGATGAATTACTTCAATTAGCCTATTTAAGTGGCATTAAATCTAGGTATAACCGGGATGAAAATTTTAGTAGGGTTGAGTTTGAAAAATTATACCGTCAATGGATAGACAATTGTTTACTTGAAAAATCTCATTCTCAAATATTAGTATTTAAAGATAGCCATAAAATAATTGGCCTTACAACTATAGAATCATTAAATACTGGAACCTCAAAAATTGGCTTAATAGCAGTAGGTATTGACTATCAAAGAAAAGGAATTGCTAAACAATTATTGAGCGCAGCTGAAAGTGTTTCTGTTGATTATAAATGCACATCCATTGAGGTAACAACACAGGGAGATAATAAATCTGCAACAATGTTTTATCAAAACTATGGTTTTAATGTTATATTTACAAAATACATTTATCACTATTGGAATATACTATGATACCATTTAACAAACCATACTTAACCGGTAAAGAAACAGATTATATTCATAATGCTGTTGAATCTGGTAAATTGTCTGGAAATGGTAAGTATACAAAACTGTGTCAAACTTTTTTTGAAAACAAATATAATTTTAAAAAGTGTTTATTAACAACATCTTGTACGGACGCTTTAGAAATGGCAGCCATCCTTTTGAATATTAAAGAAGGTGATGAGGTAATAATGCCATCATATACCTTTGTGAGTACGGCAAATGCCTTTGTATTAAGAGGGGCAACTATTATTTTTTGTGACTCATGTAAAGATCATCCAGGAATAGATGCTGACAAAATTGAAGCATTAATTACAAATAAAACGAAAGCAGTTGTCCCAGTTCATTATGCAGGTATGGGATGTAACATGTCAAAAATAATGGCGCTTTCAGCCAAATATGACATAGCTATTATTGAAGATGCAGCCCAAGCAATCGACAATTATTACACCTTTCCAAATGGAGAAGTAAAAGCTTTGGGAAGTATTGGTCATATGTCAACTTTTTCTTTTCATGAAACAAAAAACATTATCTCTGGCGAAGGCGGTATGTTGGTAGTAAATGATGCTAGATTCAAAGAGAGGTCAGAAATAATTTGGGAAAAAGGAACAAATCGCTCAGCATTTTTCAGAGGAGAAGTGGATAAATATGGTTGGGTTGATGTTGGGTCATCATTTTTGCCTTCAGAAATTGTGTCGGCATTTTTGTATGCACAATTAATGGCTTTAAATGATATCCAAGATAAAAGAAAACACATTTGGAATAGGTATAATGAAGGTTTGAAAGTTTGGGCGAAAGAACAAAACATTAGCTTGCCTTATCAACCAAAAGCAACAACTAACAATGCACATATGTTTTACATGGTATGCGAAACGTTAGAACAAAGAAATACAATAATTCAAAAACTGAAAGATAATGGAATATTGTCTGTTTTTCATTATTTAAGTTTGCATAAAAGCCCATTTTATGCAAATAAGTATAAAGGAAAAGAATTGGCTATGAGTGATAAGTATACAAATAGATTACTAAGACTACCATTGTTTTATGAACTGTCAAATGAAAATTTAACCCATATTATCAAATCAATAACTCAAATTAAGTAAACATGGGGATAACAATTGGACATTTCATACTACCACTTATATTGATTTTTTTGTCATACAGCATAGGTTATGTATTGATTCGAAATAGAATACCAAAAGATTTTTTGAAATTAAAAAGTTTTTTTTCTTTTCTAATTGGCTTAATCACTTTGGTCTTTATAACCTCTTTGTTTATAACAAAAGGCACAACCGTTCATATTATTTTTTTAGTACCTCTTGCTTTTTTTATATTCGAATACAAGGGGGAAAGCTCGACAACAAATGATCCTTTTAAAATCTATGATTTTTTAATAGACTTTAGACAAGTTTTCATCCTATACTTTATTTGGTGTCTAATTTTCATATTAATAGTATACTTTAATCATACTGAACAAGACATAATCAAATATTTATATTGGGACATTTATCATTATGCTAGAATGTCAGATATGATTTGGACCACAGGACAGGAGAACTTCTTAGGAAATATTAATAATAATATTTTATTTGAGGGGGGAACAACACCTTATCATTATTTTGAACTATACGTAAACATGTTGCTTAGTAAAATTATTACTGTAAACTTTTTATGGTCATACGTAATAAGTGTTTCCATTGTATTATTAACCTTAGCAAGTTCTCTGTTATTACCGATTCTTAATTACTTCAAAAAAAGGGCTGATTGGAAAAATTATTTTTATGCAGTAATCCTACTTTTTATTTCAGGAATTATTCTAATTCCCGCCGAGTATGTACATGAAGGATATTACTCACGTAATATTGTAAACCAGGTAACACCAAGGTATATATTAATATATATATCATTCGTATTATCCAGCTTTTTTATTTTCAAAAAAAAATATCAACTAAGTCTGTATCCTTTAATATTCGTGCAAATAACATCTTTTGTAATGATACCTGTTGCGTCATTTGTCATTTTTATTGGGGGATCTTTGCTATTAGCTTTTAAATTAGTCCAAAAGAAAGTTTTTATAAATATACTTTTAGTTCAATTTACTAGCGTTATTTCAATTTTTATGTTCTATAAATTTACGCAGATACCAAAAACTTATGACGCATTAGAATTTTCATACAACTCAGTTATTGACGGAATATTTAATGACTATGTAAATATTATAAAATATATTATTGCTACAAACTTGTATACATTACAGTATTATATTGCGTACTTAATTCCATTAAGTATATTAATTTTTATTCTAAAAAAAAAGAAAGTAAAAATGACTAATGTTACATATATCTTATTTTTCTTCATTCTAATTGAAGGCGGTATATTAATCACCTCATTACTTAACGGACATCACCCTGAAGCGTTTCAGCCAGACTATTACTCAATTGTATTAGGGAGTAATGTTTTATTACTTTGGCTTTTTGTGTTTACAATGACGACTAAAATAAAAGGTGCAAAACTCTTATCTGCTATAATAATTATAGTCTGCAGTTTTAATTTCTCAAATACAGTATTTAATAATTTTACAGTGACTTACGATAAATTAAATTTGAAAAGAGGTCTAACTAACGATTTTTTTATTGAATTTTCTAAACTAATTAATAAAAAAGAAAGAAACACAATTGGTTTTGTTGGCTTTTTAAGAAATGAAAGAGCATTACAATTTAACAAACCAGTTATTTGGCCTATAGGTAACACGCTTTTACATTACAATCCAAACATAAATTTGGAAAGTATTGATGAAAGGATAACAACAACCAATCATAAAAGTTTAAAGAACACCAATTACTCTATTTATAGCAGAAGCATTAAAGAAGATAGTCCGGAAAACATTTTAAAGCAGTTTTTATTAAAAAATAAGATTAAATATTTTATTGGCGTTGAAAAAGATAAAATTGGTTCGTATTTATTGAATAATTCTATTGAAATAATAATGGATAAACATAGTGGTTTATTTCTTAGAGAAATTAAAATAAAATGATTAAAAGCTTACTAAAAGAAGGAGGCTTATATATTGTTGCCAACCTTTTAACAAAAGGTGTAAGTTTACTGCTTATACCCTTTTATACCAGTTATTTTACAACAAGTGAATATGGTATACTTTCAATTCTAGGGGTGTTTGGCTCTATTATTGGAGCAGTAGTAACTTTTCAAATTTACCAAGGGGTTGCAAGGTATATTGCAGAAGATGGAGTAACAGATGCCGTCATAAAAAAACTTATTTCTACCGGGTTTTGGTTTACCTTTTCAACATTCTCTTTGTTTACAATTATAGCTTTTGTTTTTAAAGATCAATTTATTGGTTTTCTTTCTGCGGATGTTGTTATTCCAGAATCTACTTATTTACTATCTATTATTGTAGTTAGTATAAATGCTCTTTTTTATAACTTGAGTATTCAATTACGATTTTTAAGAAGAGTAAATGAGTTCACTATTATTTCATTTGTGCATTCAATTTTTAATATCTTACTTATTATATTTTTCGCAATTAAATTTGACCTTGGATTAAATAGTATATATTATGCAAGTCTTGTCGTAACTCCATTAATAATTATTTATCAAATAATAATTTTAAAAAAATACTTAGCTTTTTATCTAGGTTATGAAGAGTTAAAGAAAATGCTTAAATTTAGTATTCCTCTTGTTTTTTCTGGTATTTCTTATATAGTATTGAATTCAACAGATAGAATATTTATTAAAGAAATGCTTTCAATGTCTAAAAACGGTATTTATGAAGTAGCATTTAAATTTTCATCAATAATAGGTATTGTGATTTTTGGATTCCAAGCTGCATTATCACCCGTACTATATAAAGATTTTGAAAAAAATGAAACTAAAATAGAAATGTCAAATATTTTTAATCTGTTTTTTTTCTTTGGTACAACAGGCGTAATAATCCTATCTATCTTTTCTTATGAAACTCTTTATTTTTTTACTCAGCCAAAATATTATGAAGCCATTCAAATTTTACCTGTATTCTATCTAACAATATTAATAACAGGTTTGGCTTTGTTTTCACCTGGACCACATTTAAAAGGGAAAACAAAAATAATGTCAAAAATTGTTATAATAGCAGCAGTTATTAATATTACGTTAAATTATTTTTTAATAAAACAACTTGGTTTAATTGGTGCATCTATAGGAACATTAATAAGCGTTGTAGTCAATCAAAGTTCATTATTTTTCTTTTCTCAAAAAATTTATTATATTAAATATGACACAAAAAAAATAAAATATGGCATACTTCTTTTTATATTAACTTATTGCTATATACTAGTTTTTTGTACTAATAATGAAATCACCATTAAAACAATTTTCATTAAAATAATATTAGTATTTTTATACATTATCTTATTATTTAAAATAAAAATAATTGAATATAGTAAATTAAAAACTTTTTTAAAGAAATGAAAAATATTAATGTTTTACATATAGTTCCATGGTTTCCAAACCCAGAGAATAAAATAGAAGCAATTTTTATTGCTGAGCATATAAAAGCATTGAATAAACATTGTAACAATCATGTATTACATATTAACTTTGGAAATAAAAAAGAACAAATTAAGGACATCTTTCAAAACATTACAATTGACAGAATTACATTAAAACCGATACTAAATAAATGGTTACTTAAAGAAAGGCTGGCTACAAAAACAATTAAAGTATACTTAATAAAACATCATAGAGAATTTGACATAGTGAATTTTTATATCACCTACCCAAATGCTCTGAGCATAAAAAAAATGTCTGAAAAATTTACAAATCTCAAATTTTGCATGATGGAGCAATGGTCTGCCTATCATACTCAGTTTAATCTACCAAAAGGAAATAAAGGAAGAAAAAGAATAGAAAATATTTTTAATAATGATGTACCACTCTTTACCGTATCAAATGCTTTAGGCGAAGATATTAAGCTATTTATTGGTAATACTAATAAGCCGTACACAGTTATTCCGAATTGTATAAATGAAAATAAATTCAACTATAAAGAAAAAGCCAATTCAAATGAATTTACATTTACTTCAATTAATAATTGGAGCTCTATGAAAAACCCTTTTGTATTAATAAATGCACTTGCTATAATTATAAAAAAGCATAGTAATTTTAAACTAGTATTAGCAGGAGACGGTCAATTAATCCCACAAATGAAAAGCTTGGTAAACGAGCTAAATTTATCCAATTCAGTACAGTTCTTAGGACGAATTCAAAAAAATGATGTTGTAAACGTACTACACCATTCAAATGTTTATTGCCAATCCTCAAATTACGAAACTTTTTCAGCGATATGTTTGGAAGCATTAGCTACAGGAACACCTGTTTTAGCAACAAATATTGGCGGTATGAGGGATTTCATATACAAAGAAAATGGTCGATTAATAGATACATTAGAAATAGAAGACTGGGTAAGTAACATGGAAAATATTTATTTAAATTATAACAATTTTAATAAAAGAAAAATATCAACGAATTGTATTGATAAATTTAATAGCACAACTGTAGGCGAGTTATATTATAAGCAACTTCAAAAAATAGTCCATGATTGATAAAACAATTCTTATAATTTCACCTGAATCATGGGGAGCTAATTTTGTATCAAAGCATCACTATGCAAATTATTTAGCAAAAGACAATACAGTTTACTTTTTAAACCCTGTTGAGAACTCAATAATTAACCCATTAGGAAATGTAAACTTAAAAGTTGAACATATAAAAGAAAACTTAGTTC
>Ga0209291_1002559_pt1 | contig 14530 bp, 14 predicted proteins | sample GOMGulsemesocosm_FD_184633 | JGI IMG/M metagenome (GOLD analysis project Ga0209291, IMG submission 184633) | Methane-oxidizing microbial communities from mesocosms in the Gulf of Mexico - GOM9B Gulf of Mexico (SPAdes) (version 2) | ecosystem: Environmental > Aquatic > Marine > Cold seeps...
GATCTACTTCAATCAAACCTTTGATTTACATTTACGCTCACCAAGCAACATGAGAAAATCTGTACTGTAAAAACTCATCGTTACCACAACCAGTTAAGATATATATAGCCATGCCAACAGCAGTTGACACCAGCATTGAAGAAAAATTAAAACAATTAACGAATGTCTCAGCATTATTACATTTTTTTGATATTGGTTTCGATAGCGGTTTGATGCATGAATGGCAAGGTGATCTGCTTAAACGTTTTAACGGTTATGTGCTCTTAACAAAACCACAGGATTGGTTTGATTATCGACGTTGTTTAAAGAATGCCTATTGTAAAGTGCAGCGTGGTCGACTAGACCGAAGCAGTAAAACACGCTCAGCTTGTCGCGGCTGCACCTCGTGTGAAAGACGTTAATCTGTTAGCTAAAGCTAAGACTTCACAAACACTAATAAACGATTATTAGCTGGCATAGCATGATCATGCATTAATGTAAGCCCTTGTTCAATTGCAAGCTTGTTAATCGCTTCAATATTGCGGATACCACGTTCTACATCAATGTTCTTTAACCACACGTCAAAATCAGCATTGCTTTGACTGGTAAACTGTCCCTGATAATTAAACGGGCCGTAGATACACAGTTTCCCACCTGATGACAAATGCTCACCAACACCTCTAAAGAAATTTTTAACTAAGGGCCAGCTAACAATATGCAAAGTATTCGCAGTAAAAATACCAGCCACTTGTTCAATCGGCCAAGACTGGTTTAGATCTAAGCATAAAGGCCGCTGTAAATTAGCCAACGACACGCTGTCTAACCAACTGTGTATACCAGCATGATTACAGGCTAGATCACTCGTTTGCCAAGTAAGGTGCGGTAATTTCGCCGCAAAATACACAGCATGTTGCGCAGTTCCCGTACCAATTTCCAATACCCGTTGGGGTTGAATGAACTCGCCAGTGAGTACACTTAAAATAGCGTGTTTATTATTTTCACAAGATTGTGAGAAAGGTTTTTTCATATTCCACCTACATCCGTTGTCCATTACCTGGTTACTCGCATCAGCAGTTTAACTGATAATTAAAATAAAAGGTTATCGCAAGCTATACTTGACTAGGAGAAAGCAGCTAATGAATGGAGCGAATTATGTTTTTTAAACATAGAAGCAATAACGACATGATAGAAGTAATAGGACAAGATGATCTTACTAATCTATTCCACGATAGTGTATTGGGTCGTTATCAGGTCGGTGAAGAGCAGCAAGACCCTGAATCATTTAAAAAATCAGATCTCATTTTTCTATCAGGCGAAGAACTACCACGCTGCTGGACCGATCCTAATTATCGAGAACTTAAACGTTAATTCAAACGGGAACATCCTTGTTCCCATCGTCATTTACAAACTTGGTGTCATTGCAGCATCATTAGCGAAACGACGACGAACCCAAAATAAACTTATCACAACCAGAACAGCTGTCACTAACATCACAGAACCAAGGTTAAATTGATCCTTCGCGCCCATTAAGGATGCCGCGAGAGTTGCAAGACCAGCGCCTAAATTTTGCATGCCACCTAAAATTGCGCCCGCAGTACCTGCATGATGTGGAAAAGGTTGAATAGCTGCGGTCGTTGCTGCTGGAAATATAATGCCAGCACCAATAAACGACACAAAGCCACCACCGATTAGCGATAGCACAGTAACAAGTCCAGCCATACCCGGTATAAAAATAATCAAGGCTCCAATGATCAGTGTTGCCATACCGATATTAAAGAGATGACGTTGACCAATACGCGCCGATAGCGTTGCGGATAACCACGCCCCCAGCAAATATCCAGGCAGTGGTAATACAAACAACCAGCTTACAGTGGCTGGATCCAGTTTTAACACGCTGCCGAGTAGTACACCTGCCGCAGCTTCAAATACAGCAATACCAGCAAATGTCGCGATCAAGCAAAATACATACCCTTGAAATTGGCGATTACTTAGCACATAGCTATAACTTGTCCAAACGCGTTCACTACGACGATTTTCTTTAGGCAGTGTTTCATCAAACATCACGAACATAGCTAATGTAACCAAGACACCAAAAACCAGTAGAAACACATAACTGGTATGCCAATCAAACGCCATTGACAGATAACCACCAACCACAGGGGCAAGTAAAGGTGAAAAAATCACACCCATACTCACTAAGCTATTTGCTTTGTGTAATGATGCCCCATCATAACAATCACGCGTCACCGTCCGCGACATAGCACCCGCACAGCCCGTACCAGCACCTTGGATAAAGCTTGCCAATAGAAACAGTTCAAAAGACGATGCAAACAATGCGCCTAGCGTTCCCAGCAAAAATATCAGCATCCCTACAATGATCACCGGACGTCGACCGATACGATCTGACAATGGTCCATAGATAAACTGTGATAATCCATAAGGGATCAAATAAGCGGCCATAACAGCTTGTAAATATGTGGGCTGGACGGAAAAATAGCTTGCCATTGCAGCGATAGATGGCACATACATCGTTTGTGTCATTTGACCGACTGCAGTCAGAATGATAATTAGAAATAGTAATTTTGCCATGTTGGCAGAAGACGATTGTTGACGCACAACCATACCCTCACAATAAGTTACGAATAAAAATCGGAATTTATGACTAAAAACCGTAGATTAAAGAGTTAAACTCTAATTTAATTGACAATGAAAAGATTGGTGACAGGCTAAATCCATATATGCAATATCTTACTCTGCACTTCAAGCGGCATAATAATCTTCAAAACACGACAGAGCAAGTAAAAAACAACTATTAACACCATACTTTTTCACTGATAAAATCATTAGTTTAACTAATGAATAAACGAACACTTATCAACTTCGTATATCCCAATGGTTTTTAATTAATTCAACCTCATTTTCTTGGTCACCACACTAGGTTTACCTATATGCTCAACCATAAAAAAAGCTTAACTTTATACCGCCACTATCGCATCAATCGGTATGGCTACGGGGATCTACCAAGCACTCTGGTATATAGGAAATTATCGTTTTACAATTACAGCGTGACAATCACAACCAGAGCTCCATTCAAAAATATTTACTGTCACAAATACGATTAATTAAAATTAACACGGCTTTTCTGGTTTATGCCTACCGAAAACTAGAATTTATATTAAACTCATTAAGGTAAGATGGATTATCAGTTAGGTACCGTGAAAGCCGTCACTGAGGAGATAGTATGAATAATAGTGATCTAATCTTTATCGCCTTCTCTATTATTACTCTAGTTAATGTCGCACGTGCAGTGTCGTCATTACGTTGCTTGTTGTATCGCATGAAAGATATTGATCCGCTGCTTTACCAACGTGTTAATGGGCGCGTATTTTTCAGTACCGAAGGTAATTACAGTAAACAGATGCAACTGTTCCATTATATTCGCCGTGATGAACATCTACATCATTTTGATGAATACTTTATCTATCGTTGTAACAAGGTTAAAAAAATATTTACTTTGGCAACTTACCTCGTCGTTTTTAATATTCTTCTCATTCCGGTATTAATGTACCTCGATTTATAAGTGCCCAAATGAAAATATTATCTAAATTAACTGCAATATCATTAATCATTGCAGTTAATTTTAGCTTCCCCTGTAAAGTATCCTCGAACAACATCTCACATATAAACTAAACCGATTAGTTAATCTATATTTTAGAAACATCGTATTGATCGTGGTAATCCACAAATTCAACAGTAATATAAAAAAACATACGACTGTTTAAATTTATTATTCAAATAAATTCAGGTTAAATAACCCGTTTGGAACGGGTATGTTTCCACAAGTTTTAAAATCAGGTTCACCTTATATTCACAACACAACTTAATAGATAGGAAGAATTATATGTTATCGAATACAGCTGTAGAAAAAATCGAATTGAATGGAATCAATTGTATTGCAGATTTGATACAACAAACATGTGAAAAATTTGCTGATAAACCAGCGTATACTTGCTTAGGAAAAACACTTACCTTTAAAGAAATTGATCGACTTTCAGGTGCATTTGCATCTTATTTACAAAATCATACTGATCTAAAACCCGGTGATAAAATTGCCATTCAATTACCCAGCATCACTCAATTTCCAATTGCAGCCTACGGTGCCACACGTGCAGGATTAGTATTAGTTAATACCAACCCACTTTACACACCAAGAGAAATGTTACACCAATTTAATAACTCAGAAGCAACTGCATTAGTGATCCTATCTGATCTACTCCCTGTAGCAGAAAAAGTCCTGCCTGATACCAACATCAAAACAGTGATCACAACGCATGCAGCCGATTTACTTTCGCCACAAGAACAAGGCTCTGTGCATCTAAATACTATTTCATTACTCGATGCGATTGCCCTAGGTGAAAACAGCACTTATCAACCTGTTACTTGTGATCTTGATGATTTAGCCGTTTTACAATACACAGGCGGCACGACTGGTTTATCAAAAGGCGCAATGCTAAGTCACAGCAATGTATTAAGTAATACATTTCAAACGAAGGGTCGTTTAGCCTGCTTGATTAACGAAGGTGAAGAAATTCTTGTATCACCACTCCCGCTTTATCATATTTACGCATTTAATATCACCCTACTACTGTACTTCAGCACTGGCGCTCACTCAGTATTGATTCCAAATCCACGTGACATGGTTGGTTTTATTAATTCAATTAAGACCATCAAATTCACTGCTATTTCTGGTCTTAATACTTTATTTGTAGGCTTATGTTCTCTTCCTGAATTTAGAGAACTCGACTTCAGTCAATTAAGAATTACAACTTCTGGTGGTACAGCATTAACAAGCTCAACCGCTAAGCTATGGAAAGAAGTAACCGGATGCGATATCTGTGAAGGCTATGGATTATCTGAAACTGCCCCGGTCGTTACTTTTAACCTACCAGGGCAAACTTTGATTGGTTCGATTGGATCTGCTGTTCCAGGGACTGAAATTAAACTGCTTGATGAAAGTGATAAAGAAGTAGTGCCTGGAGAGGCTGGTGAATTAGCCGTTCGCGGTCCACAGGTAATGCAAGGATACTGGCGCAGTGATAATGCAACGGCAGAAGTAATGACAACAGATGGTTACTTCAAAACGGGTGATATTGCCGAGCGACTTGATAATGGGTATTACAAAATAGTTGACCGTAAAAAAGACATGATCATTGTGTCGGGTTTTAATGTATACCCTAATGAAGTCGAAGAGATTTTATCTAATCACGCAGGGATCCAAGAAGCGGCTGTAATTGGCGTACCACTGGAAAAAACAGGTGAAGCAGTGAAGGCATTTATCGTCAAATCACAACAAAACCAAGATCTTGCTGAAGAAGATGTTATTTCACACTGTAAAACTTTCTTAACCGCATATAAAGTACCTAAGCAGATTGTATTTATTGATGAATTACCAAAAACAGCCGTGGGGAAAATTTTACGTCGTGAATTACGTACCGTATAAGTAACGATGTAATAAGTTAGATAAATGACGACAAATTCCATTTGTCGTCATTTTCATTTAATTACTTAAGCTAAAGTACAGAAATGGTCAAATATTTATAACTTACTAAGATCGATTTTCTCATCATTAAACTGGATATACTTAATATTACTCAAAGTATCTGCACCATTACGAGCATTATCTTTATCCTGCACCAAGTAAGCACCACCATGAGGCGTAACTATAAACTCAGCTCGTAAACCATTAACTTTATACGTATTAATACCACCTTTACCATCAATCTTGTTATCACCCTCATTACCCATCAATAAATTATCTTGAGCATTACCTGAGACATTGCTGTTATTTGTGCCCGTCAAACGTACTGACATCAAGTATTGTGATTTTGTGGTATAAGCCAAGCCTGCATCGTAACTCATATGGAAAGTACTATCAGCTGCAAAACTAGGATCAATATCCATTGTTGTTGGAATAAATTTAGGTAAGAATGATGTAACGATTTTCAGTCCTTCTTTGTCATTTTCTGCTTGTAAGACACGAGAGTAACCAATATAGCCATCCATGCCTTTTGTCCCGTTTTCCCACATCCCATAATATGCTTCTACGATTGCAGCAAAGTATTCGTGGGAGGTGGTATAGCCAGTGACCTCATCACCTTCTTCCTTCCACTCTTCGAGCTGTACCTCTGTAGGATTCCACACATTGGCCTCTATCGCTCGATCAGCTTGTTCTGCAATTCGTTTTTGAAAATCTTTCATAACAGGAGCAATACCTTGCGCTTGAGTGAAGTGTAATACTTCTTCAAAGGTTGCATCACGTCCAGCCGGTGAGTCTGCTAAATAGTTACTATCACCCTCAACAAATATTTCCGTCGCATAAAGGGCCTGAGGGTTTTTAGCAATAGCATCTTCAACAAATGCTTCATTAGATAAAGCGATCTCCATAGCCTCTTCATCATCAAATATGAATAATGTTGCCCCCCTATCAGCCATGCTATTGGTGATAAGTTTTTTATTCGTTGATACCGTGTTAGTCAAAAAAAACTCGAGGGTATTTCGTGCTTTAAGCAATTGCGCTACAGACACCTTAGGCTGTGAAAAAATATGAATAGCTTTACCGTTGGGTGCTTTAATCCAAGTATAACGATCAAATAAACCCGCTACAGTTGGACCGAACTTAGTCGGTACTATATATGAATCACTTGAACTATTCTCATCCGAACTATTCTCATCCGAACTATTACAGCCAGTGAGCAATAGCCCGACCAATACAGCGATACTAACAAACCTTTGCATTTAAACCTCTTCGTTACATAATGGATAAATAATCACATTATTATATAAAACAAAGAGCTGCTAAACTTTAAGCCTCTGTAAGCTTGTGTAAGGCTCTTTAAATCACAATCTCAAATTAAACTACGTGCCTAAACCTAACTACAAACATAGCGCCACCCAACTCACTGGTGTCAATATCAATATCAGCCTTCATCGTTTTTACAATCGTATTTACAATCGCTAAACCTAAGCCAAAACCACCCGTTTGACGACTTCGGCTGTTATCTAAGCGCGTAAAAGCATCCAATACTTGCTCTCGTTGTAGTGGCGAAATACCGTCTCCATCATCTTCAACAACAATACTAAAATACTCAGGATCATTTTTCAGACTAAGCTTGACGGTTGAATCCGCATATAAACACGCATTTTTTACCAAGTTATCCACAATAAGTTGCAGGTAACGAGGATTTGCATCGACCTTAACCGTATCAATATCAGAAGAAAGCGATACATGAGGATATTGGCGTTGAAACTCAACTTCACGTGATTGCATCAACTCACTTAAGTCGATAATTTGATGTGCAGAAGAAGGTTTATGTTCAATCGTTTGCAACATCAAAATATCATTGGCCAATGCTTCCATTTCAACCGTGTAACGACTTAAATCACTGTGTAATTCAGTCGTATATGGGCTATGTTTTTCATCACTTAATAACCCCATCACTAATTGAATTCGCGTTAACGGGGTGCGTAATTCATGCGCAATAGCATTCGCCATAACTTGTTGCTGATGCTGTGAGTACTGCAAAGATATCGCCATCTCATTAAAACTTGCAGCCATCTGGTTTAACGGGGCTGGTATTTTATCGTCAACTCGCGTATCAAGCTGCCCATTTGCTAATGCTAAACTCGCAGAGCTCAAGCGATAAACATGATCCGATATGGTTTTTACTGAGGAATACAACACTAATGCGATACTAAAAAAGATAAAACCGAGTAGAAATAGTGTTATATAATCATCCTCATCCATCCAATCTTCTGGATCATCCATCCAATATTCTGGACCATCCATCGGATAAGCCTCTTCTAAACGGTCAATAATAAGCAATAGCCCTTCATGATGTGGAAGGATCACTGCAAGGCGTCCACTTTCTTCTTCATGCCGGTATACATATACGCCCCATTTACCAATCCCAGCTGGTAGTGCTGGATAGTTTTTATTTTGCTTTATATCAATTTTGTCCAACATCTCATGCTTTTGATGATACGCCAATGCGTTTTTCACCGAGATCTTTTCAATAGTAAATCCGGTAAATCGACTCAATAAGTCGACTTCCATATTCCAACGATCAGTATCTTCGATAAAATCATCGAGTAATGTGGCGGCAAAGCTAGCATTGTGCACAAATCCAACATCATCAAGATTATCGTCGTAGTAATCCATGAATATCGAAACAATGACAATGCTACCGATAATCGCAGCGGTAATACTGATATACAGCTTAAAAAAAAGCGTATTGGCCGTATTACGGTTTATTATTCGATTAAGATTCGTAAATATATTATTGCTTAACAAATAGGTAACCCTTACAACGGATTGTTTTAATTATTTGGTACGGGGCGACATCATCTTTTATCTTTTTACGTAAACTGGATAAGCGCATATCTAGTGCTCTATCCAAACCATCAAATTCAACCCCTTTTAACGCTTTGTAACACTCATCACGACTAATGATTGTTCCCGCTTGTTTTGCTAAATATTCCAACATTTCATATTCGGCACCGGTTAAGATAATTTCTTCATTATCACGGGTAACCAAACGCTTCAATGTATCTATCGTTAACGTACCGGTATGACTTAACGCATTATCACTTTTCTTACTTCTGCTTTCGCGGCGTAACAATGCTTCAATATGAGAGAGTAAAATATGCGGTCGTAACGGTTTATGTAAATAACCATCAGCACCCGTATCTAACGCTGCGATCTCAGATATTTCTTCACTGCAAGCAGTAAGCATAATAATAGGCCCAGTATAAATCTCACGACTTTGCTTACACACTTCAATCCCATTCATACCCGGCATCATTATATCTAATACCACGAGATCAGGCTGCAATCTGGCTATATCTGCAAGTCCCTCTGTACCACTATTACTGAGTGATACTTGGTACCCTTTAGTGCGTAAAAACATGTCGAGAAGACGACAAATTTCTAAATCATCTTCAACAATTAAAATGTGTTTTTTGCCATTTTCTAACATGTTCAAAGAAACCTTATGTCATTATAAATAAGTAAATACAGGGATAAGAAAACACTTAAGCGCTAGATAAGTTTAGTTCACTATCATTTAGTTTAATGCTATGAATATTCATCAATTTATCAGTGCCATTGCGGTTATTACCTGAGACATGGCTATTATTTGTATCCGTTAAACGTATCGACTGCCAATATTGTAATTTTGCAGTATAACCCAAGTATAGCGATCAAGTAATAACCCTAACAATACTGTAATACTAACAAATTTGGTTATATGAATGCCTTTGCACTACAACGTATGAATAACAACGCCATCATATAAAACGAAACGTAAATTTTCAGCCTCTAATTTGTCAGTTTTGTCAGTTTTGTCAGTGGTAATCAAGCAGCTAGTCGATATTTTTATAAACTACTGGGATTTTATCAGTGTTCCCCTACTTAATATCTATACAGACGGTATAATTACGCTAAAATACAATCCTAATGACCTTGGCTTTAAATCGTGCTTGCAGATAAACGTGAGTATGCTTCAGATAAGAGTAAACATGCTTTCAGATAAGAGTAAACAAGCTATCCGTGATGTCTATCAGAACATCCGCGATTCACTACCTGACTTTGCAGTCCGTAAATCACAAAATATCCTTGTGGCTGAAATGGCAAAAACCCTCGCCGGTAACTTTGATAAAAATCGTCGGTTGATTATTGCCGAAGCAGGCACTGGTACAGGTAAATCATTAGCTTATTTGATTGCAGGGATCCCACTCGCTACCGAAGCGAAAAAGACCCTAGTCATTTCAACAGCCACCATTGCATTACAAGAGCAGCTTTTGCACAAAGAACTGCCTTTCTTCCGCCGCCAGTCAGGGCTTAAATTTGAGTTTGCATTAGTAAAAGGTCGTCAGCGTTATTGCTGTGAGCAAAAACTTGCTATGCTTGCACAAGCAGACGATCAAATAGAGCTGTTAGCTGATTTAGCCACAATCCCTAAAAAACGCGATTTACAACTTATCAAGCGCTTATTTACTGCTTACGCCGCAGGTAAATGGAAGGGGGATATCGACAGCTGGCCAACCCAGATCCCGGATGATATCTGGCAATTAGTTGTTTCAGATCGCCACAGTTGCAGTAAATCATTTAGTGCACACCGGAATTGCCCTTTTCATAAAGCACGTGAAGCCTTAGACCAATGTGACGTACTCATTGTAAATCACGCATTGTTACTAGCCGATTTAGAGCTTGGTGGTGGTATTATTTTACCAAAACCAGAAGACTGTTATTACGTACTCGATGAAGCCCATCATTTACCACGCATTACCCGTGATTTCTCGTCAGCGCATGCGTCGGTGCTTGGCGCAAAAGCTTGGTTACAAACCATGGCAGTATCAATGCGCCAACTCACGCAAGCTATCGCATCAAGTGAGATATCCGATCCGGTCACAAAACTGCTCAGTTCAATTAATACCATCAGTAAAGAACTCACCAAGATCCACAGTTTAATGTCCGCTAACGATCGCCAATTTAGTGATGATTCTTGGCGTTTTGCTGATGGTGAACTACCTGAAGCGTTGGCAGAACTGGCAGCAAACATGAATCACGAAACCAAACGTGGCGTTAGCCAAACAGCAAAAATTGTTGATATTCTTGCCGAACAAGTAAAACAAGATCAGCTGCCACAAGTTAAAGCAAATAAACTCATTGCAGAAGTCGGTTTTTACTTACAGCGCATCGAGAATCTACATCAAGTGTGGAATATGTTGATTAAAGAAACAAAAGGCACTCCGCTGGCAAAATGGGTAGAGAAAAGTGGTAGTCGCCAAGACGATCATATCTTTGCTGCCAGCTTAATTGATGTTGATAGTAAACTAGAACACATGTTGTGGTCGCAATGTGGCGCTGCAATCTTGACCTCTGCAACACTAACCTCACTCGGTAACTTTAATTATTTCCGCCGCCAAGTCGGCTTATTAAACGATGCATCTACGCAGCACCTGCAACTCGACTCACCGTTTGAGTTTGAACAAGCTGAGCTGTATATACCTAATTTAGCACTAGCACCAAATGAGCACGGTTTCACTGAGTTATTAGCAGAAAAACTCCCAAGTTTACTGCCGGACAAAAAAGCATCGTTGGTGTTATTTAGTTCGTACCGACAAATGAATCAAGTCGCTGAAATTATTCGTAATACAACAAAATTAGAGCTATTGGTACAAAAAGAAAGTTCACGTGCCGAACAATTACAAAAACATGCAGAAAACGTGAAAGCAAATAAAACCAGTATCTTATTTGGAACCAGCAGCTTATCTGAAGGTCTTGATCTACCTGGTGATTTATTAACAAATCTAATTATCACTAAAATCCCTTTCTCAGTACCGACCTCACCCGTTGAAGAAGCACAATCAGAATGGATCACTAAATCCGGTGGGAATCCATTCATGCAGGTCTCAGTTCCCGAAGCCAGTAAAAAATTGATCCAATCTTGTGGCCGATTACTGAGAAAAGAGAAAGATTCTGGTAGAATCACGCTACTTGATCGTCGAGTTGTTAGTAAACGCTATGGACCAGCATTACTTAATTCGCTTCCCCCTTATAAAAGAAATATAGAATTTTGATATTAGAGCTTGGTTTAGAACCTTCGGTTTTTATAATTTTATGCAGCGTTGCACTGGCTGCTGGTTTCATTGACGCTATTGCTGGCGGTGGTGGTTTGTTAACAGTACCCGCATTACTCAGTGCAGGTTTACCCCCACACCTTGCATTAGGTACCAATAAATTGGCTGCCAGTTTTGGTTCATGTGCAGCAGCAATTACCTTCTATAAGAAGCGTTTATTTAACCCCAAATTTTGGTGGCGATCATTCCTGTTTACAGCCATCGGTGCCATATGTGGAACCTTAGTGGTCAGCGTCATTAGCACCGCTTGGTTAGAGAAATTATTGCCTGTCATTATTATCTTTACGGCTATCTATTCCATCTTTAGTAAAACCCAAGAATACACAGGTGAAACCCTACCCGATGATAATCGAGCACTGCATAAAAAACAGGGCTTACAAGGTTATATTATCGGTTTCTATGATGGTGTCGCAGGCCCTGGTACTGGTGCATTTTGGACTGTATCGACAATGGCACTGTATAAACTTAATATTCTGTTTGCCTCTGGTGTTGCTAAAGCAATGAACTTTACCAGTAACTTCACCTCCCTACTGACTTTTATTTACCTTGGACACATCAATTGGTATCTGGGTTTAAGCATGGGTTTATCAATTATGGTCGGTGCGATCATTGGTGCACATACCGCCATTCACTTTGGGGCTAAATTCATTCGACCATTATTTATTACCGTTGTGATTATTATCGCCTTTAAGCTGGCTTATCAAGCATGGCTACAATAACGCATCAGCAACAACAGCTTGCCCAACTCACTCAGCGTATTAAACAGTTGAGTGAGTTGGGTAAGCAAGTCAACTCTAGCCACACTACGACCATCAATTATAAATTACGCGATCGCGCCTTGTTCTACCCTGGCTTATTTATCGGTAACAGTCACGATATTCAGCAATACATAGCAGAATTAGAAAAGAGTATGACGCGTTTACAACACTATTTTGATAAGCGTTTTGATAAACAGGCAATCAACACAAAGCAGTCAAGTTCATCGCCAGAAAGTACATTATCGATAGAGGACGTGTTATTAGAAAAAGTAGCTCATCAATTTAGAGCTATTAATGGGGTATTACAGCAGTGTCATTTTAGGCGTGGAGAAGTCAAAAATGAGCAAAAAAATTATGATGTCATTGCGAAGAAGTTATTGCAGAAATCACACTATTTATATCAAAAATTAGCGCAACAAATAGAGTATGAACGCCGTTTGCAAGCAATAATAGATCAACAAACCGATCCACTTCAATTACAACAAACTAAGCAAAGATTACAGCGTTGTCAGGCAGCGACAGCAAAAGTCCGCCAGCAATTACAACGCTATGAACAAAAGAAAGATCTTTTTTAATAAAACAATTCGTTACCAATTAAAAATCTTAATATGCAATATATAACTAAAATAAGTAAGGATCCTTTATCATGTCGCTAGAAAACGCGCCAAAACATATAAAACTTGCCGTTGACCTAATCCAACTACTTGAAGAAAACCAACTACCTACAGAAACAGTGATCAAAGCATTGGCAATCGCACAGCAAGATTTTCAACGTAAACTTGAAACAGAAACAACAAGCAAGGTTAGTTAGTGCATAAGTAGGACTAATGAACGGCAATTATTATCAGACAAAGTCCCAATCTATTTTGCAATTGTAACGGCGTAGTCCCCTGTTACTAATTCTTCCACAAAGTTCGACGGATTACTTTTATTACAAAGTAAATATACCTGCTGACGAGCCCGTGTTAATGCCACATAAAATAACCGACGCTCTTCTGCATCAGGAAAACCAGACTCATCAGGCTGTAATATTATCGTAAAGGGGTGGCGGGATTTATGACAAGGAAAGCCATGCTCGCCAGCTTCCATCGCTAACACAACTACATTATCGGCTTCTTGCCCTTTCGAACTATGCACCGTCATGGCTTTAATGACTAATTGAGGATATTCCGTAGACAACACTGTCAGCGTCTTATTATCAGGTAATTGAAAATTAAATCGAGCGAGCAATAACACTGATTTTTGCTTGCCTTCGCCTTTAACACTCGCGGCTATTTGCTTTAATTTTTTTTCTAATAATAATATTGCTGCATCATCATTTTGTTTATTGTCACTGCGCTTATTGTCACTAACCTGATAGTAATTAACCTGTATACAGGCTTTTTTTGCTTTGCTGTATGTTGTTATTTGCTTATTCATTTGCTCTGCGTTTGCCATCACAAAGCCACTCGCAACAGCACTAATCTGGTCATTAAAGCGGAACGTAGTATCGAGTGGTAATATACTCGTCATACCAAAATAATCACTGAAGCGTGTTGTCACTGCGATATCACTGCCTGCGAATTGATAAATAGCCTGCCAATCATCACCGACACAGAATAATTTACTATCATCATGTTGCGTCTGTAGATGTCTTACTAAATTAGCTCGTGCTTGAGAGATATCTTGAAATTCATCAACAAGAATATGCAGCCAAGGTGAACTAAACTGCCCATCACTCGCATAATCACTTGCCTTAGTGATCATCTCATCAAAATCAATCTCATTATTTTCCGCTAAATACGTCTGATAGTGTTCAAGTAATATAACGACGACTTCATGTGTTAATGCCGCGAAATCAGTATCAGGTAGCGCACTAAACCTTTTTTCAGCGCGCACTGTTCGAGTATTTTTATACTGCATCGTTAATTCGACAAGCTGGCTCAGCAATTTTTTATACCCACCTTTGCCTGCTAATAATCGTGCGACTTCTTGCTCATGCTTTTCACTCGGTAACTTGCCTAACCAAGCCACATAGGCATAGCAATATTCACTAAACAATGCATTAAAGTCAGCATCCAGCAGTAACGTCGCTATACTCTGCTTAAAAAATT
>Ga0209291_1002560_pt1 | contig 14529 bp, 13 predicted proteins | sample GOMGulsemesocosm_FD_184633 | JGI IMG/M metagenome (GOLD analysis project Ga0209291, IMG submission 184633) | Methane-oxidizing microbial communities from mesocosms in the Gulf of Mexico - GOM9B Gulf of Mexico (SPAdes) (version 2) | ecosystem: Environmental > Aquatic > Marine > Cold seeps...
CGGCGGATTATCTTTTTTCCCCTAATAAAGCGACCGCTAAAAATATGCCCGGCGTTATTGTTTTGCATGACTGTCATAGTGAGCGTAAAACATATCAAAGTTTATCTACAAGTATTGCCGAGCAAGGTTTACACACCTTATCGTTAGATTTTAGAGGGTACGGTGGCAGTGTTGCCGAAGGTTACTCTGAATTAGCGGTAAAAAAGCATGCCACTGATATTATTAGCTATCAAACAGAGGTAGCAGTGCTCAAATCATATTGGTTGGAAGATTTATTGGCTGCTTATAAATTTTTACGTAATAAAGTTGATAATAGTAAAGGTATTTCTATCGTTGCTAGCGGTTGCGCTGGCGCCTATGCGGTAGCGTTATCCGAAAAAGTACATTTACATTCAATGGTATTATTAACGCCTGAAATGACTTATGCCGATAAAGAACGTTATAAAAATCTTGTTGATATTCCAAGTTATTTCGTTAGTTCTGCTCAACATGCTATAAGTTATGCTACAACACAGGAGCTATTTACTTGGAATGGAGCTACGCATTCAAAACTGCAAGTCTACAAAGGAGACAAGCTAAACTCCCAGATAATTAATTCTCACAGATACTTGGTTCATGACATTGCTCTATGGCTTAAATTTACGCTGCGCTGAATCGTTAATTACCATGACTAACGCTCAAAGATGGTATCTAGAATAATGGCAGAATTGGTTCTTTCGACACCTTCAGTTGAACATACCATGTTAAGTACCTCACTGAGTTTTTCTAGCGTACTGGCTTGTATGGTAACTAATAAATCATATTCGCCGCTTATCGAGTGGATATGACTTATTTGGTGAACTTTTCTTAAAGCGATGCAAATAGTTTTTCTTAAATTTGGTTTTACTTTTAACGAAACATTAGCCGAAATTAAGCCACTGGTATATGCGCTGTCTAGCACCACACTATAGGCTTTAATAACATTATTATTTTCAAGCTTGTTGAGTCTATTCTGTATTGCGGTCCTAGAGACGCCTGTTGCTCTGGCAATATCTGAAACACTTGCTCTAGCATTGACCCGTAATATTGACAGCAATTCTTCATCTTTTTCAGTTAACAAACTACACTCCATCTTAATATCATTAGACTATATATTCATAATATAGCCATTCTATTACATATTGACAGGTTAATGTGTCAATTTAACTATAAAAAAGGTCAAATCAACAAGTAGTGTCACTATTATTGCAACATACGCAGGGTAGATAATATAACAATTGAATTATACCAAACGGATTAATTAATTGACCAACTTAGAGCTGCACTAGCGAGCTTAGAACAAACAAAATGGATTAAACATAGTTATTCTATATTTCATTCATTTTGTGATGTTATCAGTTTGCTAATGAGCTCCCGAAAGGCGAGTTTAAAAGGCTTACATGCAGCGTTATTGATTTTGATAAGGGAATAACCATTATCTTCAATCAATGCCTTGCCTCTAAGGCTTTTAATTCTAGCTAAGTGATCAATAAATTAGTCCGGTTGGTATCCCACTAATTATTTAAGGAATTTACATGACTGATTCTGTATCAACGAAAGGTTTTTACTCGCATTTAACGACACAAATTGAGCAAGTAAAAGAAGATGGTTTATACAAAGCCGAGCGTGTTATTACCACCGCTCAGCAGCCACAAATAGCCGTTAATACAGGTGAAGACGTGGTTAATTTCTGTGCGAACAACTATTTAGGTTTAGCTAATCATCCTGACTTAATTGCTGCAGCAAAAACGGGTTTAGATGAGCATGGTTTTGGTATGGCATCGGTGCGTTTTATTTGTGGTACACAAGATATTCATAAAACGTTAGAGCAAGGCATCAGCGAATTTTTAGGCATGGAAGATACTATTTTGTACTCTTCTTGTTTTGATGCCAATGCCGGTTTATTTGAAACCTTATTAGGTCCAGATGACGCTATTATCAGTGATGCGCTGAACCATGCCTCTATTATTGATGGTGTACGTTTATGTAAGGCTAAACGTTTCCGTTATGCCAATAACGACATGGCAGCTTTAGAGCAAAGCTTAATTGAAGCAGACGCTGCTGGCGCACGTTTTAAATTAATCGCTACCGATGGTGTGTTCTCAATGGATGGTGTTATCGCTAACTTAAAAGGTGTCTGTGATTTAGCTGATAAATACAATGCTATGGTTATGGTTGATGACTCACATGCGGTTGGGTTTGTTGGTGAGCAAGGCCGTGGCAGTCATGAATATTGTCAAGTAATGGGTCGGGTAGATATCATCACAGGTACCTTAGGTAAAGCAATGGGCGGTGCTTCAGGTGGTTTTACTTCAGCGAAAAAAGAAGTGGTTGAATGGTTACGTCAACGCTCTCGTCCATATTTATTTTCTAATTCACTAGCGCCAGCAATTGTTAATGCATCATTAAAGGTACTTGAGCTATTAGCTGAAGGCGATGCTTTACGTAAAACCTTAAAAGATAATGCTGCTTATTTCCGTAATAGTGTAGAAGCTGCAGGTTTTACCTGTGCTGGTGCTGACCACGCTATTGTGCCGGTAATGTTAGGTGATGCTAAAGTAGCTAGTGAAATGGCTGACCGTTTATTAGCTGAAGGTATTTATGTTATTGGTTTCTCTTTTCCAGTTGTTCCTAAAGGACAAGCGAGAATTCGTACTCAAATTTCAGCAGCGCACACTAAAGCGCAACTAGATCACGCAATTGAAGCCTTTATCCGTATTGGTAAAGAGATGTCGGTTATCTAATATTACCAATCCATCTAAAGAAGTGACCACTTAGAACGGCATTGGCGATATGAGAAAAAGCAAAATATGTGTTGATATAGTTACTCTACATCAAACAAATTTTGTGCATTTATCATGATGCTAATGCGTTCCCTAAGGGCTATTTTTAAAGGCTTATATGCGGCGTTATTGATTTAAACAATAGAATAACTATTTTTGGCAATCAATGCCTTGCCTCTAACCCTTTAAATTCTCGCTAAGCGATCACTTTCTTAGATGGAATGGTATAAAGCACCTAGTTACTTGTATAGCCCAATTTCTTCCTAATTGATAATTGGGCTATACAACTCGCATGTAATTGAATATTAAGAGATAGAGAGCGAAAATGAAATCTTTAGCTAAATTAAAAGCAGAACCAGGTATCTGGATAACGGATACTGAAAAACCAGAATTAGGTCATAACGACCTACTGATAAAAATTAATAAAACCGCAATTTGCGGCACTGATATTCATATTTATAATTGGGATGAGTGGGCACAAAAAACGATTCCTGTGCCTATGGTTGTCGGTCACGAATATGCTGGTGAAGTCGTGGCTATTGGTCAAGAAGTTAAAGGCTTTACTTTAGGTGACCGTGTTTCAGGTGAAGGCCATATAACCTGTGGTCATTGTCGTAATTGTCGTGGCGGCAGAACACACTTATGTCGTAATACTGTCGGTGTTGGTGTTGATCGTGCTGGTTCATTCGCTGAATATTTAGTTATTCCTGCTTACAATGCTTTTAAGTTACCAGATGAAATCTCTGATGATTTAGCCGCAATCTTTGACCCTTTTGGCAACGCAGTTCATACCGCATTGTCATTCGATTTGGTTGGTGAAGATGTATTAATTACCGGCGCTGGCCCTATTGGTATTATGGCTGCAGCTGTTGCTAAACACGTTGGTGCACGCCATGTTGTTATTACTGATATTAATGAATACCGTTTAGATCTTGCTCGCAAAATGGGCGCTACACGCGCAGTTGATGTGAGCAAAGAAAGTCTTGCTGATGTCATGACCGAGTTGGGCATGACTGAAGGCTTTGATGTTGGTATGGAAATGTCAGGTGTACCAATGGCCTTCACTAGTATGTTAGAAAGCATGAACAATGGCGGAAAGATCGCCATGTTAGGTATTCCAGGTAGTGACATGGCTATCGATTGGAGCAAAGTTATCTTTAAAGGCTTAACCATCAAAGGCATTTATGGTCGTGAAATGTTTGAGACTTGGTATAAAATGGCGAGCTTGATTCAATCTGGCTTAGATCTCAGCCCAATTATTACTCATCATTATAAAGTCGATGACTTTCAGCAGGGTTTTGACATGATGCGATCAGGTCAATCTGGCAAGGTGATTTTAGACTGGACCTAAGTTTGTTATACTGGCCTCTCTTAAGTGTTGATTTATCAATTTCATGAATCTATAACACTTAAGAATGCCAATGACGAGCAAATTAGTTGTTGATTAGTCAGCGTAAAATGAGGGGTAAAGTGTGTCAGAGAATAGTTTTAAACATATGTCTGTGAGTGAATTACAAGACGTTATGGCAAATAAATCACATGTTGTTGTCGATATTCGAGATGCCAATTCTTTTGCTAATGGGCGTATCGCGCAATCAATTCATTTAACCAATGAATCCTTGCCTGATTTTCTACGTGAAGCCGATCTTGATGCACCAGTAGTCGTGTGTTGTTATCACGGAATATCCAGCCAACAAGCGGCAGAATTTCTCATAAGCCAAGATTTTACCGAGGTATACTCCCTTGATGGTGGTTTTACCCAGTGGCAAACACAATTCCCTGACAATATAGAGCGATAATTACTTATGACAAGTGAGTTTGCGGATAGTACTGATGCTTTACAACCACTGGTTCAACTTAAAGACCACAATATCGCTTTATTATTCAGTAATTATTTGCACTCTTTAGGTATCTCAACACAACTAAAATCAAGCCCAGAAGAAGGTTATGTCATTTATTGCGAGGAGAATAAAATCTCGCAAGCAAAAATAGAGTTTGATGCTTTTATTTTAAAACCCTATGACGACAAGTACCAACAAGCGGCATGGGATAGAGGTGAAACAGTCACCTTAAATGCCGATGATTTTAGTTTGTTAAGTAACTTTAGAGAAAGCTTTTTAGCCCATGCAGGCATAGTTACCCTGTTAGTGTTTATCGTATGCTGGGTGGTTTTTCTCGGTAGCGAGCTGGGCTGGGCTCAGAATCTTTTTAATGTGCTTCAGTTTTACCCTCATCTATCAATTGAGGCTTTATTAGCTAACCCTATCCGTTTAATTGGTCCCGCATTTTTTCACTTTTCTTGGCTACATATTGTTTTTAATACCATGTGGTGGTGGCAGTTGGGTGGCAGTATTGAAAAAACGTTAGGTAAAGCAACACTGATTAATGTTTTACTACTCTCGGCGATCGTGTCTAACCTGGGTCAGTATTTAGTGTCAGGTTCGAATTTTGGCGGCTTATCGGGTGTAGTCTATGCACTGGTTGGTTTTGTTTGGTGGTTTGGTTATTTAGCCCCTGAGCGAGGTCTTTCACTTGCAAAACCGATTGTAGGATTTTTACTTTTCTGGTTAGTACTTGGTTTTGCTGATTTATTACCGGTTAATGTCGCTAATACTGCACATTTACTCGGTTTGATTTCAGGTTGCCTACTTGCAGTTTTTACCGTTAAAGTGATGAAAATAGACGCTATTAAGTAATGTAGATAAACGGTGTGTTTAACCGTTTTTATTATCTAAGAGCTTTTGATTGGTTTTTAGTTATCCAACCACTGGGTAAAGAGTAGTTTTTTGATTAGTGGTTGGCCCGTTTCTTTAGTGAGTAGTTCTTTTACTTCTTCTTCGCACTGTAACTGAATTTCTGCTCGGCCTTTCATCGACTTCACTTTCGCTTCTGCTTGTTGGCCAATAATATTAATGATGGCATCTCGTAATAAAGGTGAATGATGTTCAACTATCGTTAAGTCATCTCCTTCCACCATCAATTCTACTGTTAATCGCACATAACCCATCTTCTTTTTAACCGCGACATAATTGGTAATAATGTCGGGCTCAAAGCCGAAATAAGCGATATCGCTAGCATTTGCTTGAGAAATACTCGTGCTAAGGGTCAGTAAAAAAGAAAAAATGGATAAGTATTTGAACATAAAATAGAGATCAACTGGAGATGATTAAACTTACCCTATCATAACCTGATTTAAATTTTTTGCCTGATTATTTTGTATTAAATTACGATTTTTATATTCGCTTGATTGAGATAAATGAGTTTAGGGTTTAGGTCTGCTACTATAACGACGATTTTAACGACCTTTAATTTATAAAGTAGATTTATGAAGCCGCAAAAAGTGGATTTTCCTGTAACTTTTCCTGTCACCTTAACTGGGCAATGGCAATCCGCTAGTGATGCCAACTTAATACTGCCACCTCAGCCTCTCAAAGGCTGGTTACTGGATGAAGGCTCACTCACCGCTAGACTAAAATCTCGTTGTGAAAAGTTCCAAGTAAAGGTGATTGGTGAACAGCATCAGTTATGTTCAGCCAAAGAAGCTTGTAACCTCATTAAAGTCGGTGAGCCAATTTTAGTGCGAGAAGTTATTCTCTATTGTGATGATGTTCCACAAGTTTTTGCACGCAGCTTATTACCTTTAGCTAGTTTGACTGGTAAAGAGCAAGCGCTTGCTAGTTTAGGGGAGCAACCGCTAGGACAAGTATTATTTAATAATGCTTCATTACTGCGCCAACGATTGGAGGTATCTTCTTTTAATTGTGATTCGAGTGTCGCTATATTAGCCCAGAATTTATTCAGTAATACCCATATTCAAGACTCATGCAAGTTATTCAGGGAGAAGCTGTGGGGGCGACGTTCTATTTTTATGTTAGAAAATAAACCCTTGATGGTGGCGGAGGTTTTCCTGCCAGATGCCTTTGCTTATCAATCATCAGCAGATAAAAACTAACAGCCTAGTTAAATTTAGCCAAAATATTTAAACGTAACGATAAAAAGAAATCTAATAAATGCTGAAAAACATTAAAAAAAAGTGGTTGGCGATTAAGTTAATCACGCGTATTGATAAGCCGATTGGTACTTATCTGTTGTTATGGCCAACATATTGGGCACTATGGATTGCTAGTGACGGTTGGCCGAGTTTACAGCTGTTATTAATTTTTAGTTTAGGTGTTTTAATCATGCGAAGTGCTGGCTGTGTGATTAATGATTATGCCGACAGGAAAATCGATGGCAAAGTCGAACGTACTAAAAATAGACCTTTAGTTAATGGCATGATGACCCCGACTGAAGCAATCAATTTGTTTGGTGTTTTAATTGGTATGGCACTCGGTTTGGTGCTAATGCTTAGTTGGCCCACCATTTACCTATCCGTTATAGCTGTATTTTTAGCGGCACTTTACCCGTTTATGAAGCGCTATACGCAGTTACCACAAGTTTTCCTGGGTGCAGCCTTTAGTTGGGGCATGATAATGGCGTTCTCAGAAGCACAGGGTGAGATCCCTTTCGTTGCTTGGTTACTCTTTGCAGCAAACCTATGTTGGACCATTGCTTACGACACCATGTACGCTATGGTTGATAGAGATGATGATGTAAAAATAGGTGTTAAATCTACTGCGATTTTATTTGGCGATAATGACAAACGTATTATTGGCTTTTTACAGTTAATCACCTTGGCATTATTATGGACAGTTGGTGATATCTTAGCATTTGGTTGGCCGTATCAGCTCTGCCTTATCGTTGCCGCTGGTCTATTTAGCTACCAACAGTTGTTGATTATAAATCGAAAGCGAGACGAGTGCTTTCAGGCCTTTTTACATAACCACTGGGTAGGCTTAATTGTGTTTTTTGGTATTACCATTGAATATTTATAGCCCTTTGTAGTGAATAATGGCTCAGTTTAGTAGCTGTAGAAATTCATCAAAAGGAATAGGGTGGCTCAAAAAGAAACCTTGATAATGATAACAGCCAAGTTCTTTTAGGCAGTTAAGTTCATCCTGTGTTTCAACGCCTTCAGCCAGTACGCTCATATTTAGCGTTTTTCCTAAACTGATAATCATACTGGCAATAGCAGCACTATCATTGCTTTGCGCTATGTTAGCGACAAAAGAACGATCTATTTTCAATACGCTCGCAGGGATACGTTTTAAATAGGTAAGGGAAGAGTAACCGGTACCAAAATCATCTATAGCACAATCAATAGACTTTTCTTTTAAAGAGGCAATTAATTTTATTGAATCTTCAATGTTTTCTACTAAAAGGTTTTCGGTTAGCTCTAACCCTAATCGTTCAGCAGGAATGTCGTTTTGCTTGATAGCATTGAGTATCTTATCTTGAAAATCATGCTGCATTAATTGTTTCGCGCTGATGTTAATGGATATTTTACTAAAGCTCTCGGGCAAGGATAGTTGTTCTAATTGTTTAATATCACGGCATGCTTGCTCTAACACCCATTGACCAATGGCGAGAATAAGATCGCTTTCTTCCGCAATCGGAATATAAACCGCAGGAGATTCCATGCCATGTACAGGGTGCTGCCAACGCAATAAAGCTTCAGCACCGATAATGTCACCATAATGGTTGAATTGAGCTTGATAATATAATTTAAAATCGTCTTGTTCTAAGCCCTGTTTCATATCAGCGACATAGTCTAAGCGTCTCTTAATTTTATCTGACATTGCCGGTTGGTATTTTATACCAAGTTGGCTCTTCGCGCGCTTGGCTTCGTACATGGCAATATCGGCAAATTTAATCAGATTATTAACTGTGCTACTTTGCAAAGGAAAATAAACATAGCCAATACTACAAGTAAGCTTGTATGAATGCACATCGATGACAAAGGGAACAGCAAGTAAGAGATTAATTTTATCAATGAGTTGTGTAACCGTTTCTTGATAGTCTATCTCAAGGTTTTTTAACAAAAGAATAAACTCATCACCACCAAATCGTCCAATGTCTATATTTTCGCTGTTTAAAGAATGTAATCTATTGGATAAGGTCAGTAATATTTTATCTCCTACAGCATGCCCCATAGAGTCATTAATTGGTTTAAAGCGATTTAGGTCAATAAAAAGCACACAACCAATTTTTTTATTTAGATGAGCTTCCTCTATTCCATTACCTAGCAGGTAATTTATATGTTGGCGATTAAATAAGCCGGTTAAGCCATCATGCTGTGCTTGATAAGCTACTTTGTCTTCAATCATCTGCCTAGAGTGCATTTCTTTAATAAGGGAATCATGAACTATTGAGGTATAACAACTCGTTGCTAATTTTTTTAAGATAGGTTGCAGCGATTTTTGGACTTCAATCTCTATGGCGTAGTGAGTTTCAAAAATCAGTAATCCATGGTTAGGAATGATAAAGCCAAATAAATATTGACCATTATCGCATTGAAAAGACTTATTCTTTTTACTGTCATTAAGCTGTTGAGCAAAACGAGTAAGTATGGTGTTTTGTGGCCAAGGTTGACCTCGTTTGTTTTTAGGAATACTTAATAAGTGCTGGTGAGTCATATTTTCTAGAGGCAACAACTTACAAGGTAGCCCACTGTGGTTACAATGAACATAAATATGAGCACTGGTTAAATCTAGGCGATTAAAGCAAACTTTTAAAAAGACTTTTAACATGGCTTTTAGATCAAGTTTATTACCAATAGCCATGGCAAGTTCGTGTTGAAGTGAAATAATAAACAGTGCTTTAGTCATCGTTTTCCTAGTTGCTACCAAGAGCTGATTACAGTTGATTTGTTCAGAAGGCGAATAGCACTACTCTCGCTATTTGCTATTTCCCCTATTGACAGTACCCCAAATAAAGAAGATGAAGGGCAGTACTCATTAATAATTTGTAGTTCCTTATCAAATTCATCTCCCATAAAGTCAACTCTGCTAATGCAATCAAACACCATCGAAATTTGTGTGGCGCTTTGGGTTGCAGATGAGAAGACATTGATAGCCGCTTTTTCTGAAGATGAAATAAGACTTTTAATATCACCTCCGAGTACATAAATCATTGAATTTGCAGGGATGTTGCCTATGAGTTGTAAGTGGTTGTTAGTGGTTGATATGGGATCACGCACAATCAGATTATTATTAATATCTTCAATACCTAACGGGAAGTTTTTGGCTATTTCTAAAAAAGTTCCGGCTTGGAATCTATGCTCACTGGTACTTTCTATAATTTGAGAGTACACCTCAAAGGCAGGTCGATAATTTAGACTCTGAAGGACTTGCCCTTGTGCTTCAGAAACAAGAAAGGGTCCTTTAATTTTGGTCCAGCCATGAGCTACGCTAGTGGTTAGCGTTCTGGGTAAGCTAACCAACAATACTGCATTTGCAAGTAAACCACTATTGGTAAACAAACAAGGACGTTGGATGAAGTCTAGGTTACCTGCACCACCACCAGCAATAGTAATGCCGTGGTCTAAACATTCAAAAAGACAATCAATAAAATCCTCAACGTTGTTAATTAAAGCATCATAAAACATTAAAAAATTGTCTTGACCAGAAAAGTATTGTTTTGCATCTAATGTAGTATTAATCAAAGACTCTAGCGTATCTTCATTTTTGACTCTCTGTAGATCAGGAAAAACAGTGACGTCATAGTCTTCTTTAAAACCAATAATTAAAGCGCCTTGTTTAATTAGGGTTTCTTGATGGGTGATCATTGGATAGATGCCACCAAAAATGGGTATTGAACAATTTTTTAAAATAAAATTAAATGGTTGTTCTGGGTAAAAGTTTTGGCTACACGTTAACACCAACAAGCTTTTTGCGCCGCTATTTTGAGCAATGTTCAAGCCGTGCTGTAAGTCACGTAATGAATTGCTATGTGTTTTCCAAGTGAATAGCTCAGTGTCCATCTTGTTGTATCTCTTGGTTTTTTTATTATGATAATATCGACGTCTATAGCATAATGCCTAAATTAGTAATAGAAAACTAGTGTTAATTATTGTGTTTTTGTCTAAATGCTGCACTATTGGTTAATTATCATTAGACTAGTTGGTGACTAATACAGCTACTACTTATGTCTAGTTGCGCTGCTTAATAAAAGCACAGTACAACTAGTAAGCTTGAATGTTATATAAAAATAATTAATGACAATAAGTTAAAGGAAAGAACAGATGAAAAAATCAATTTTCGTAAAAGCAGCACTTGTGGTGTCGCTTGGTTTATCCTCGCTGGGGCTTTCTGCTTTAGCCCATGCAGATGACGATAAAAAATATCGTTGGCGCTTAGCAGAAACGTGGGGGCCAAATTTTCCAATTTTTGGTGATACCACCAAAAATATGGCTAAAATGGTAAAGGAAATGTCAAATGGTCGTTTAACCATTCGCATAGATTCTTCTAATAAGCATAAATCGGCATTAGGTATTTTTGACTTTGTAAAAAGTGGCCAGTATCAAATGGGACATTCAGCGTCTTATTACTGGAAAGGCAAAAACTTCAATACCATGTTTTTTACTACCGTGCCTTTTGGCATGATCGCGCCTGAGCAACATGCTTGGTTCTATTATGGCGGCGGTATGGAGTTGATGAAAAAAGTTTATGACCAATATGGAATTTTGTCATTCCCTGGTGGTAATACCGGCAACCAAATGGGTGGCTGGTTTAAAAAAGAAATTAATAGCGTAGAAGACTTTAAAGGTTTGAAAATGCGCATTCCGGGTTTTGCTGGTGAAGTCTTAGCAAAACTAGGGGCAAAGCCTACTAATATTCCATCCGGCGAACTTTATACGGCATTAGAGCGTAATACAATTGATGCGCTTGAGTGGGTTGGCCCATCACTAGATTTACGTATGGGCTTTCATAAAATAGCGCCATACTATTACACAGGTTGGCATGAGCCAGGCACTGAATTGCAGTTTATGGTTAATGAAAAAGCTTATAATTCATTACCTAAAGATTTACAGAAAATACTGACCGTTGCCATGAAAGTATCTGCTTACGATATGTATTCTCAATCTATGCATGCCAGTGGCGTGAATTTAGCATCTCTTAAGAAAGATTACCCGAATGTGCAAATGCGCTCATTTCCTAAACCCGTAATGAATGCAATTATGGTGGCAAATGACGAGTTACTAAAAGAGTTTGCAGCTAAAGATCCGATGACGGCAGAAATTCTTAAGTCATTAAATGATTATAAACAACAGGTACGTGCTTGGACTAATTTATCGGATAGAGCTTATCTTGATAATTTTGACGCGAAAAAATAACCATTCATTAGGAATGACATTTTTTCTATAAAAAATAAACCAGTGGGGTAAGTCACCTCACTGGTTTTTGTGTGTTAATTGAATGGCTAACTTGCTTTACTAAAATGAGAACCCAATGGATTCAGTGTTAAAAATTACGGGAAAAATTATCGATGGTTTAGGTAATTTTTGTAGCTTGTTAATGATACTCATGATTATCAATGTCTTTTATGACGTTATCATGCGTTATTTTTTTAATGATGTAAGTATTGGTATGCAGGAGCTTGAGTGGCACTTATTTGCTGCCATGTTTATGTTTGGTATTGCGTACACGCTTAAAGAAGATGCACACGTACGAGTGGATATTTTTTATGATGTTATGTCAGTGAAAAAACAAGCACTCATTAATATTTTTGGCTCCCTGGTTTTTGCGTTACCTATCACATTAGTTATTTTGTATTACAGCTGGGACTATACTTTTGAAGCTTACCAAATGGGTGAGGGCAGTGGCGACCCTGGGGGCTTACCACACCGTTGGATCGTACGCAGCGTTATTCCAATTTCGTCTGCCTTTTTAATTTTAGCCATTTTTCATATGTTGATAAATAACATTCAAAAACTTCGCGGTCTTAATGCCGATAATAGCGGAAAAATTGATAACGAAGGGGCGAAATAATGACAGGTATCGTACTTTTTGCCATCGCGCTTGTTTGTTTATTTCTCGGTTATTCAGTCGCCTTTACCTTTGCTGGCGTTTCATTAATTGTTGGCACCATTGTTTTAGGGGCTGATTTATTTGCCTTTATGCCTTATCGCATCATGGCAATAATGGAAAATACCATTTTAATGGCTGTTCCCATGTTTATTTTTATGGGCGTGGTCTTACAAAAAACAGGCTTGGCAGAGAGGCTGCTTGAGTCTTCCGCTAAACTCTTTGGCGGTATTGCTGGTGGTGTTGCCGTTTCCACCATAATTGTAGGGGCTTTATTAGCGGCATCAACGGGTGTAGTGGGTGCAAGCGTAGTCGCTATGGGGGTTATCTCCCTGCCAGTTATGCTTAAGAATAAATACCATGAGCCAACGGCTACCGGTGTTATTTGTGCATCGGGTACATTGGGTCAAATCATTCCTCCATCAATAATATTAATTATTTTAGGTGATGTTATGGGGGTGCCAGTAGGCGACTTATTTCGAGCCGCTGTAGTACCAGGTATGTTGCTGGTAGTCTTTTATACCGTATATATTTTGATCTTAGGCAAAATAAAACCTGAATTTATGCCTCCGTTGATTGTTACTGAAAGCAAGCGTGAATTACTCGTTCAAGCATTAAAAGACATAGTGCCACCGTTAGTATTGATTTTTGCAGTTTTAGGCTCAATCTTTGCTGGTATAGCAACACCGACTGAATCTGCCGCTATTGGCGCAGTAGGGGCCATCATTTTATCAATATTTTATGGTACTTTTTCGTTTGGTAAAATACATGAAGTATCAAAAGAAACGGTAAAAGTTACCTCAATGGTTTTTGCGGTATTAATTGGTGCTACGGCATTTGCTATGGTGTTTAGTTATTCAGGCAGCGAATATTTAATTGAAGAATTCTTTTTGGAGTTGCCTGGCGGAAAATGGACTTTCATCATTTTAGCCATGTTAGCAATCCTCGTTTTAGGCTTCTTTATCGATTTCATTGAGATTGCATTTTTGGTGGTACCAATTTTACTGCCCGTCGCGATTGCACTCGATATTAACTTAGTGTGGTTTGCCATTCTAATTTCAATGAATTTACAAACCTCGTTTTTAACGCCGCCCTTTGGCTTTAGTTTATTTTACCTCAAAGGTGTTGCCCCAAAATGGATGAAAACTACCACGATTTATAAAGGTGTTATTCCCTTTATTTTGATGCAAATATTTGTCTTGTTACTGGTGATTTTGTTTCCAGAGCATTTAATAATCTAAAACTAAAATTATCAAACGTTAATTTTATTGAGCTGGGTATATATTGATTGAAGAGAATGGTTATTCAGGAGCATGTGCTCCTGAATTCCATAAAAATCCAGCTCCTTGTAGCGTCCTTGTCAAATCAATAACGTTGTTATAAGCCCTTAAAAATCGCCCTGAAAGAGAATTTGTGAAGCATTAGGAGCATATAATCCTAATGCTTGCGGACGTTTAACTTAGTTTGCACCTTCTGCATATGTTCTCGAAAGCTCTTATCAAATTTACTTTCACCACAAGCAAAAGAGGCAGTGGTGGCTTCCACTGGACTACCTAATATTTGTGCTCGATGAATAGTACAAGTACCATTATCATTTTTAGTGATAGAGCCGACATGTGAATTACTGGTATTTTTTTTATATTTTTGCTCAATGGTAAGTGGAATTATGGCCTTTGGTACAGGTAAGGGGTCGCCGTCCATTATTGAAACCGATCGTTGTTGTGTTAGCTCTTCAAAAGCTTGATCGCGTTGCTGGTTATTGAGCTTATTTCTAAGGCGTGATAAGCGATCATAGCTGGAAAATCCACCTCTGCTTTCTCCTG
>Ga0209291_1002563_pt1 | contig 14524 bp, 10 predicted proteins | sample GOMGulsemesocosm_FD_184633 | JGI IMG/M metagenome (GOLD analysis project Ga0209291, IMG submission 184633) | Methane-oxidizing microbial communities from mesocosms in the Gulf of Mexico - GOM9B Gulf of Mexico (SPAdes) (version 2) | ecosystem: Environmental > Aquatic > Marine > Cold seeps...
GTTTTAATGTATAGTTTATGGAAAAGTGAGTGTTATTACGATGGAGACTTTGAAATAAAAAAAGCGGCAAGAAAACAAGTTCTTACCGCACAGGATAGTCATAAAAATGAATTAGTGACTTCCTAAAATTTTCATATAAAAAGTTTGTTTTTTGACACAGTACCTATGAATAGTACGGTGCAGAAAATCCGCGGATTTTCGTGTCGACACAAGCCATAAGCTTTTTGTTTTGATTTTAATTTTGTCGTTTTATAAAAGCCAAATTAAAAGGTTTGGCGACTATGTAAATATACATAAGCTCTGGAGTTATACACCAAAATCCGTATTATTTTATAGGTGTTGTTGTACGCAGTTTTTCTTTTATGAGTTTTATTAAATTCAGTATATAAGAGACAGTGAAATTTTTGTCTATTTTATTTACTAATTCATATTCACAATCGTCAGGTTGTGGTATATTCAGAGAGTCACATACCTGATTAATTAATTCAATATCGTCTAAGTCTACTATGTCATAATCTTTATGAATATCGTCCTTTGGATGCAATAGAAAACCGTCTTCAGCGATAAATTCTTTTAATTTTTCATGAACAGCTTCTATATCCGTCTTATAAAAGCCTTTTTGTTCAAGAGCTTTTATGTAGTCTTTTTTTGATAGTCCAGGTCTTTTAATTCTGAGTTTCTTTAATTTTCGTTTTTCGCGTAATCTCGCAAAAGCAAAGATTAGCACAATGATGAGTAATATTCCTAATATTGTTTTGATTGTCTCCATTATAAATTGGCTAATAATCTGTTAGCTCGCTTTTATAACTAACCATTTTCCTTATCCGCTAAATTGCGTACAATGATAGCTGTATGTTGCGTTATTTCAATAATGCAATATACAGCGTGTTGTATTTAGTTTTTTTCTTTTCAAAAGTAACTAAATTTCTTCATCCTCATTTAGGATAATGATAAAAACGAAGTAAAAAGAAAATGACGTAGTTCAAAAAAACAGCAAAATAATAAAGATAAAAGGACTTCAATTGCTAGGGATAATTATTGAATATATACTTGTATATGGACAGTCATTATAACTAGTTTTAGAATGATAAAAGGAAAAAAACGCTTAACTTAAGATATTGGCATCCAGTTATTTGAATAGTTTTTTAAGTTGATTTTGTCATTTTTTTTCCATAACTTTGGTCAAATAATTTACTCGATTCTACTTATACAAATTAACATTTGCAACGCAGAAGTCTCCCAAATGATTTGAGTTATCCAACTCCATTGGCTAACCACCAAGACCTTAAGTTAATCCTTTTAAAATCTTTATTTTATCGTTCCAATTGAAGGAGTTTTTCGATTGTTTTTTTTAATTAAATACAACAATGGGATATACATCATTATTGGTGCATATCCCACATATGTTTCAAGTGAAATATACTAAAAAAAGTAATATGACTTAAAAATAGGCTATCCAATGAGGGGGGATGTGAGGTACAAAAAGTTTTTAAATGTTAAATTTTAACGACTGTGTATGCTTTAGTTTTTATAAATTTAATTAGAGGTATTTAATAATGCTACAGTATGGCAAGCAGCTATACCAGCAGTTTCTGTACGTAAGCGTGTATTTCCTAGCGCAACCGGAGCAAAGCCATTACTCATGGCCAGTTTAATTTCATTAGTTGAAAAATCACCTTCTGGGCCAATTAAAATGGTGTAGTTTACTTTTGGTGTTACTTGGGAATGCAATTGTGTTTTCTCTTGTTCTTCACAATGTGCAATAAACAGTTGTCCTGTAAAATCTTGATTGATAAATTCTTTAAAACTGACCGCTTCATTTAGTTTAGGTAATTGCATTTGTAAAGATTGTTTCATGGCACTTTGAATAATTTTATCAAAACGTTCCTTTTTGATTACTTTACGTTCGGAATTATCACAGAATATTGGTGTGATTTCATCAATTCCAATTTCTGTAGCTTTCTCCAAAAACCACTCCATTCGGTCATTCATCTTAGTAGGAGCAATGGCAATGTGTAAGTTGTAATCATGATTTTCTATTTGTTTAGTAGTATTTATTTGTACCAAACAGTTTTTTGCGTCAGCAATAGTAATTTCAACTGTAAACAGAATCCCTTTTCCGTTAGTGATGTTCAGTATGTCTCCTTCTTTTTTACGTAATACACGAACTATATGTTTACTTTCTTCTTTTGAAAAATTGTATTGTTTGCTTTCAGAATTAATATCTGGACTATAAAATAATTGCATTAAATTTCTTTTAGTTTTGGCATGTTCAATGCCTAATTCAATAAAAAACTGTAATTGTTCTTCTGTTTTTATAGCATCTGGTAATACATATAAAAACTCTTTCATTGCCTTTTTAGTAAAATCCATGGGCTGAATGTTCTCTTTTGCTAATAATTCACCCATTTTTGAAGAAATAACTCTAACAGCAAGTTTTTCTTTTACAATTCCTATAGTCATTTTTCCATTGTATAGAAAAACCAGACCTCCAAACATTTTCTTTTCCGTAAACTCTTCTGGGAAAAGTGCTACTGAAGTGCGAACGCGAATTGCAAGTAATTCGTTAAAAGCCATTGTATAAATTAATTAAATGTGCTAATTAATCTTTTCTTTTTCTCTTTTTCAAAAGTGATTTTCAACACTTGTAGTAATCGTATATCTTTTTGTTGATGCGTTTTATTGATAATGTAAAACTTTTTGGATTCTGGTAAATCTAAATTATAAATACTATTAGGTTTGTTTTCTTTTAAAGAATTAACAAATTGTTCAGATACTTTATTTGCTGTAAACCAACCTAAATCGCCACCTCTTATTGCATTTCTGTCCATAGAATAGTTACCAGCTAATTTGTTGAATTGGTGACCTGATTTTAGTTTTGATGTAATAACTTGTTTTAAGCTGTCTATTGTGGTATTATTTAACTTTTTCCCGTCTAAATAAATGTAACTAGCTCGGTAATGTAGTGTAGGTTTGATACTTATAATTTTATAAATTGTAGTAGCGCTTTGCTCTTCAGTTTCAAAACTAGAACCAATAGGTTTACTAAATAATTTTTTCGATAAATTATTATTGTGCTTCTCTTCGTTATAGGTATATATTTTAGCTTTTAATTCAGGATGATCTTTAATGAATTGTTTGACAGATTTTATATTAGTCACCAAATCTAAATCCTTTTTTAGTTGTTTGCCGTCTGTTTGTGAAAAGGTAAAGCAAAAACAAAAAAGTAAAACAATAAAAAAGTGATTTTTAGCCATGATAATAGGTGTTATATTTTAAAACGCGGGTTTGCTGTTGTTTGTACATTAGAGAAATCTTTTTCAAGATACTTTAAATATCCTACAATTCCAATCATAGCTGCATTATCTGTAGTATATTCAAGTTTTGGAACATAGGTTTTCCACCCAAATTTTTGCTCGCCATCTTTTAATGCTTTTCTAATTCCTGAATTAGCAGAAACTCCACCGCCAATCGCAATACGTTTTATCCCCGTGCTTTCGGTAGCTTTTTTAAGTTTATCAATTACAATACCAATAATGGTGTATTGTAATGATGCGCATATATCATTAATGTTTTCGGTGATAAAATTGGGGTTCTCTTTTACATTTTTTTGTATAAAATATAATACAGCTGTTTTTAAGCCGCTAAAACTAAAATTTAAATCGGCCACTTTTGGTTTAGGAAACTGAAACTCTTTTGGGTTTCCTAAGGCAGCTTTTTTATCAATTAAAGGCCCTCCAGGATAGGGTAGACCCAATATTTTAGCACTCTTATCAAAAGCTTCTCCAATAGCATCATCTAAGGTTTCGCCTATAACAGTCATGTCAAAGTAATTATTTACCTGTACAATTTGTGTATGACCCCCAGAGATAGTCATTGCTAAAAATGGGAATTCTGGTTTTTCTTGTGATTCGTCTCCTATAAAATGCGCTAAAATATGCGCTTGCATGTGGTTAATTGCTAATAAGGGAATTTGTAAACCCTGGGCTAGTCCCTTTGCAAATGAGGTCCCAACTAATAAAGACCCCATTAATCCAGGTCCTTGAGTAAAAGCTATGGCATTTAGCTGTTTTTTATCGATATTTGCTCTGTCTAATGCTTGATGTACAACGGGAACAATATTTTGTTGGTGCGCTCTTGAAGCTAATTCTGGAACGACGCCTCCATATTTGGTGTGAATCTCTTGATTAGCAACAACATTGCTCAATACTTTGTCGTTACAAAGTACAGCAGCACTAGTATCGTCACAAGACGATTCGATGGCGAGAATATAGATATCTTCGGATTTCATAAATTAAGGCACAGAATTTGTTAATAAAAAGCAAAGTTAAAACAATAAAAACTATCAAAAAACTAAGAAAAATACTATTTAGGATTCTTATAATTCTATTGTTATTGTTTTTATTGTTGGGGATATTAATATCTCTTCCTTATGTGCAAACACAATTAGGGAAAAAAGTAACAAAATCAATTAATAAAAAATACAATACCAATATCAACGTTGGTAAAGTTGGTATCAATATTTTTTTAGGTGATGTGGCCTTAAAAAATATTTATATAGAAGATCATCATAAAGATACCTTGGCACATATAGGACTGTTAAATACAACGATACTTGATTTCAAAGAATTAAGTGAAGGTGATTTATTGTTTGATGCCATTGAAATTGATGAATTAGATTTTATTATAAAAACCTATAAAGGAGAAACCGATACAAGTTTAGATGTTTTTATTGCTAGTTTTGATAAAAAGGATACAATTCCTCGTACCAGTCCTTCAATATTTTTGATGACAGCAAAAAGCGTCGCTATTGAAAACAGTAGGTTTCGGTTTATTGACAATAATATTTCCACACCTAAAATATTAGACTTTACTAAATTAAATATTAATGGAAATGCATTAAATATTAATGGATCTAATGTAGATGTAAATGTTACAGATGCTAATATGTTTGACTATAGAGGTGTTCAGATAACACAACTAGCTACGGATTTTTCATATACCCTAACCCAAATGCGATTTGAAGGTATTAATTTAAAAACGAATTCATCCGCTATATTTGGTGAATTAGCTTTTGATTATAAACGATCGGATTTTTCTGATTTTAATAATAAAGTTAAATTAAACGCATCTTTTAAAAACTCAAGTATTTCCTATACTGATTTAAATGCTTTTTATAATGAATTTGGTGAAGATGCCGCCTTGTTTACAACCGATGTTACAGGTACATTGAATGATTTGAAATTACCTAACTTAAAATTAAAAACACTTAATAACACGGTTATTGATGGTAATTTTAATTTTAAAAATTTATTATCAAAAAACAAAAACAGCTTCAAATTAATTTCTGAATTCGATAATTTAAAATCTACCTATACGGATTTGAAAAATATGTTGCCTGGCTTGTTAGGACAGTCATTACCGTCTTCTCTTAGAAATATGGGGGTGTTTACGGTTACTGGTAATACAGTAGTAACTAATAAATATATTGATGCTGATGTTAATGTAATTACTGCCATTGGTGATATAAAAGCAACTATGTTGCTATCGGAAATAGAAGATATTGATAATGCAAAATATCAAGGGCTAACTTCATTTACAAATTTCGATTTTGGAAAATTGTTGCAAGATGATAGCTTTGGTCCAGCTACTTTTAATGCTGAAGTAGATGGGAAAGGATTTACTTTGGATAATTTAAATACTTTGGTGAAAGGTACTGTTTCAACTATTGAAATTAATGATTATAAATATCAAAACGTTTCGGTTTTTGGGCAAATTCAACAAAAAGTATTTAATGGAAAATTGGTGTCAAATGATGAAAATTTGCAGTTGACATTTGATGGGTTAATTGATATGTCTTCAAAAATTGATGTCTACGATTTTAAAGCCTCAATAGCGCATGCCGATTTCAATAAAATTAATTTAGTGAAGAGAGATGCTATATCTACATTTAAAGGAGATATAGAAATGAAAATGAAAGGTTCGAGTATTAATGATGCTTTCGGTGAAATACTCTTTAAAAATACGTACTATAAAAACCAAAATGATAACTTTTATTTTAAAGACTTTAAACTGAGTTCCTCTTTTGATGAGAATAATATTAGAACAATAACAATTAATTCTCCTGAAGTAGTTACGGGGAAGATTGTGGGGAAATTTAAGTTTGAAGAATTAATTTCACTGGCAGAGAATGATTTGGGAAGTATCTATACAAACTACAGCCCTATTAAAGTTGCTGATGATCAGTTTTTTGATTTCAATATTAAAATAGAAAATAAGCTTACTCAAATTTTTTACCCAGAGATAATTATTCACAAGCAAGCTATTTTTAAAGGAAGGGTATCAAGTGAAGAGAAAGAATTTAAATTGAATTTGAAATCACCTAAAATTAGCTTTCAAAATAATGTATTTGAAAATGTTAATATTCAGCTTGATAATGACAACCCTTTATATAATGCTTATGTTAGTATTAATGAAATTAAAACTAATTTTTATGATGTTTCAGAGTTTAATTTAGTAAATAAAACTATAAGCGATACACTGTTTTTTAGAACAGAATTTAAAGGAGGAGAACTTAGGAGTGATGATTACAAATTAAATGTATACCACACTATTAATGCAGATAATAAGTCAGTGTTTGGTTTTAAAAAATCGGAAATAAGAATAAATGAGTATGACTGGGTTATTAATGAACTCAATGAGAGAAATAATAAGGTAGTATTTGATAAAAAGTTTAAAGACGTGCTGCTTGAGAAGTTTATTATTAGTCATGATTCGGAATTTTTATTGCTTTCCGGAGCGTTACATGGCGATAATGAAAAAAATGTCAATCTAGAAATTAATGATGTAAGGTTGTCCACATTATTGCCAGATATTAAGCACTTTAAGTTTAAAGGAATTGCGAACGGGAAGCTTAATTTGCTTCAAGAAAAAGGTTTGTATAAGCCAAATGCAGGGTTAGTAATAGATGATTTTAATATTAATGGGAATCATTTAGGATTGTTTAATTTGAATGTAGAAGGAGATGACGATTTTAATGTCTATAATATCAAATCGAGTATTGTAAATGAGAATATAAAAGCATTAAATGTAAACGGAAGTGTTGACTTTGCTCCAGAGAATCCATACCTAGACTTAGATGTTATTTTAAATCAATTAAACCTTTCATTTTTTAGTGCTTTGGGCGATGATGTAATTACCAATATCAGAGGGTTTGCTTCGGGAGATACCAAACTTTATGGGAATTATGATAACCCAGAATTTTCAGGAACTCTATATTTAGATGAAGCAGGGTTAAAAATACCTTATTTAAATGTCGATTTTGATTTTGAAAATAAAGCTAAGATCAACCTTAAAAATAGACGTTTTTTATGTGATAATATAGCCATTATGGACACAAAATACTTTACATCTGGTCGTTTAAATGGTTTTGTAGGTCACGAGTATTTTATGGATTGGGAAATGGGGCTGAAAATTTCAACAGACAATTTATTGGTTTTAGATAAAAAACAAGAAGAGGAGTCATTGTATTACGGAAAAGCTTTTATAGCAGGGACAGCTGAAATTACTGGTCCTACAAGTGAATTACTGGTTAAGGTTAATGCTAAAACAAAACCTGGTACGGTTTTCAAAATTCCAATTAGCGATTCTGATGCGGTAGGTGACAACTCATTTATTAGAAGGGAGTCGAAGTTGGATAAATTGAATTTTAATCAGGTAGATGCGAATTTACCAGAAGATATTAGTGGCTTAGAGTTGGAATTTGAATTGGATGTTACTCCTGATGCAGAAATAGAAATTGTTTTGGATCAAGAAGCTGGAAGTGTTTTAAAAGGTAGAGGGTCTGGTTTAATGCTTATAGAGATTAATACCAACGATAAGTTTAACATGTATGGTGATTTTATTGTGAGTGATGGAACGTATAATTTTGTGTATGGAAATAATTTTTTACAAGGTGGACTTATAGAAAAACGTTTTAAAGTTAAACCAGGAGGGACTATTAACTGGGATGGAAACCCATATAAAGCACGTTTGAATATGGATGCCGTGTATAGTACTACGGCCAATCCGGCAATATTGTTAGATAATCCTTCGATAAACCGTAAAATCCCAGTAGATGTGGTAATCAATTTAAATGGGGGGCTAATGCAACCTGAGGTGAATTTTGATGTCCAGTTTCCTAAAACAACATCTGTAGTAAAGTCAGAGTTATTGTATAAATTGGACGATAAAGAGTTAAGAGATAAGCAAGCCTTATCTTTGGTGACAGCAGGCCAATTTGTGGGTACTCATGCATATGGACAAGGTGCAGTTACTGGAAACTTAGTAGAAAGGGCAACTAGTTTGTTAAATCAAATGCTAAATAAAGCTGATGATAAGTTTAAAATAGGGTTGAATTATGAAAGAGGTGATAATAACCCTTTAGAAGAACAACGTATTGAAGATAGATTAGGGTTTACGATATCTACAAAAATATCTGATAGAATATTAATCAATGGTAAGGTAGGTATTCCGGTAGGAGGCGTTAGTAAAACGGTGGTTGCAGGGGATGTACAGGTGGAGTTTTTGTTAAACGGAGATGGTACGCTTAGAGCAAAGATTTTTAATAGAGAAAATGATTTGTCTGAAACAGGTACAGCTAATGAACTTGGTTACACTCAAGGAGTAGGAATATCCTATAAAGTTGATTTTGATACTTTTGAAGAATTGATTCAAAAAATATTCAAAGGAAAAAAGAAAGTTGCAGAGGAAAAGGAAAAAGAAGAATTAGAAGACCCCTCAAGTTTTATTAAAAAGAAAGCGAAATAATAATTTTGTAGTTTTTGATTTTTTGAAAGTATGTTATATTATTGAAAAGTTGTTCTAAAAATATGATATTCTGGTCTTTGAGTAATTTTAACTAGTTTTTATATTCAATTTATTCCATTTTTCTTTCCAGTTCTTATTCTTAATTCTGTGTTGGTACGTGTTTAAATCAAATCTTGGCGTTGGAATCACCAATAGATAAAATAAGTCCTCTAATCCATGAGGTGCTATATATTCTATGTTATTTTTTGAATTTAATCTTATAGCTATTGAAGTAGCTGTTTCAGGCCAATGTGAAATGGCATCATTACAGTTGGTATATTGGGTATGGTTATTTCTGATATGCAATCTGGACTGATTTTTAACAGACCAATTTATACTTGAGTTTATTTTATTCAGGTTATATTCAATTAATAAATCATCTTCATTTGATAATTTTGTTTTGTCAAAATATATTATGTCAATATCATTAAGTTTAGTTCTATCTTTTCCGTGTTTATAATCCCAAACTTTATTTCGTATAAATCCAGCGCCTATCCAGCAATCATCCAAATTTAAATTCTTGACAACTTTTAATATTTCAATCATCCATAGATCACTTTCTATGATTTGAATAAGTTCTTTTTGTAAATTCGAATCCATTTGATTGAATTAAGGATAATAATATTTTTTTTATTGATATATCTTTTAACTAATCTTCTTCCAGTTTTTAATTAGTAATAATCCACAAACTAATGTTAATGCAGCTAAACTGTATGCTAATGTCGTTTCTCCATAGATGAAGTATCCAGTAGAAAACAAAAAGCTATAAGTACCAATTACTCCTAAAAAGAATGCTAGTATTTTATAACCGATGTTGTGAAATTTACTTTCGGAATCGAAAATTAATTCGTTGAATTTATCCAAAGTTTTTTTATCGGTAGGTTGAGTGAATAAAGTGACTAAAACCCAGCCAATTGTAGTAATTACAACACCTATAATCAACTGCCAGTGTCCTTCAATGGTAAACCATGGGGTGTCCAATTTTCCATTAATAAAGAAAATAAGTGCTATAAGGAAAGAAATCACCATAGCAGCGATTTCGCTATATGGATTAATTTTATCCCAAAACCATCTTAAAATAAATAACAAACCGGTTCCTGCTCCAATTTGGAGTAATAAATTAAATACTTCACCAGCTGATTGTAAGAAAATTGAAAATAAACCAGCAAATATCATTAGTACAACAGTTGATAATCTACCAACCAATACTTTTTCTTTTTCAGAACTATTTGGTTTTAAAAAACGGACGTAGAAATCATTAACAATATAGGAGCTTCCCCAGTTTAATTGTGTTGATATAGTACTCATAAATGCGGCAATTAATGAGGTAAGTACAATACCTATTAAACCTGCGGGTAAGTAAGTCATCATGGCAGCATAAGCTACATCATGTCCTTGCATATTTTCAGTCAAATTTGGAAAAGTACTATTGATGCTTTCTATACTGGGAAATATAATTAAGGAAGCCAATCCAACCACAATCCATGGCCAAGGACGTAAAGCATAATGTGCAAAATTAAAAAATAGTGTAGCCCAAGTAGCGTGTTTTTCATCTTTTGCAGCTAACATTCGTTGTGCGATATATCCTCCTCCGCCAGGTTCAGCTCCTGGATACCAGGTGCTCCACCATTGTACAGCAAAGGGAATAACTAGTAAGGTGATGATTGCTTTGGAATTGGTGAAATCAGGTAAAATGTTAAGCTTATTGCTAACATTTTTATGTGTTAATAAAGTTTCAATCCCTCCAATTTCTGGTAAATTTACGATATAAATAGTAGCCCAAATAGAACCAATCATAGCAATGATAAATTGAATAAAATCGGTAATTAACACTCCTTTTAAACCACCTAAAGCAGAGTAGATAACAATAATAACTCCAGAAATTAATAGCATGGTTTCTTGGTCAATTCCTAAAAGTATGTTAGCTATTTTTGCCCCAGCTAAACATACACCAGCCATGGTAATTACATTAAAAAACACTCCTAAGTAAACAGCCCTAAAGCCTCTTAAAAAACCTGCTGATTTTCCTGAATAGCGTAATTCATAAAACTCTAAATCGGTATTAATTCCTGATTTTCGCCATAATTTTGCATAGAAAAATACAGTTAACATTCCTGTTAGTAGCATTGCCCACCAAACCCAGTTACCAGAAACACCATTTTCACGAACCAATTGTGTTACTAAGCCTGGGGTGTCTGCAGCAAATGTAGTGGCAACCATCGAAAAACCTAATAACCACCATGGCATATTTCTTCCAGACAAAAAGAAAGATTCACTACTTTTTCCTGCTTGTTTTGCAACAAGCACTCCAATAACTAGAGAGAGAATAAAAAAACCGATGATAATAGCGTAATCAATTGTAGCTAATTGCATAAATATGGTGGTATAGTGTTAATATTTTGGATAAAAATAATCAAATTAAAAAAATGTTCTGTATTTTTAATTTGATATTTGTTAACGAACATTTTTGATATAAATTAATGATAAAAAAGATTCAAAAAATTGGTGTAATGACATCTGGCGGAGATGCTCCAGGGATGAACGCTGCAATTAGAGCTGTGGTGAGAGCATGTACATATTATAACATAAAATGCATTGGTTATTACCGAGGCTATGAAGGGATGATTGAAAATGATTTTACCGAGCTTACATCAAGAAATGTTAAAAACATTATTAATAAAGGTGGAACTATTTTAAAATCTGCCAGATCAGATGAGTTCCGTACGGTTGAGGGACGAAAAATAGCCTGTGAGAATTTAAAGTCAGAAAATGTAGATGCGATTGTGCTTATCGGTGGAGATGGAACTTTCACAGGTGGAGCATTGTTTAGTAAGGAGCACGATATACCTGTGATAGGTGTTCCTGGAACTATTGACAATGATATTTTCGGTACGCAGTTTACCATAGGTTATGATACAGCATTAAATACAGTTGTGGAAGCTGTTGATAAAATTCGTGATACAGCAAGTTCACATAATCGATTGTTTTTTGTAGAGGTAATGGGGCGAGATGCTGGCTTTATAGCATTGAATGCAGGTGTGGGAGCAGGAGCAGAAGAGATTTTAATTCCAGAAGAAGATCAACCATTAGAAAAATTGGTAGAAAGTTTAAATAGAAGCAAGCAAAACGGAAAAACATCAAGTATTGTAATTGTTGCTGAAGGAGATAAAACGGGTAAAAATGTTTTTGAATTGGCCGATTATGTGAAAGAAAATATGGAGGATTATTCACCAAGAGTAACTGTTTTAGGGCACTTACAACGTGGGGGTAGTCCAACATGTGCCGATAGAGTTCTAGCAAGTAGATTGGGTGTTAAGGCTGTTGAGCTTTTATTAGATGGAGAAAAAGATGTGATGGTTGGTTTAAGAAATAATCAAATAGTTGCCACCCCAATTATAGAAATAATGAGGTGTAAAAATAGCATTAATAGAGAACTACTGAGAATATCCGATATATTATCAGTATAAATAGAGTTAAAAATTCATTGTAAAAAAATATGATAAAAATTGGAATAAACGGATTCGGAAGAATCGGGCGCTTAGCTTTTAGAGCGGCAATGAATAAGGAGAATGTACAAGTAGTTGCTATAAATGATTTGTTAGAAGTTGATTATTTAGCATATTTATTAAAATACGATTCTGTTCATGGACGTTTTGATGGAACTATTGAAACTAATGACGGGAAACTTATTATAAATGGTAAGGTAATAAGAATTACATCAGAACGAAACCCAGCTGATATTCAATGGAATAAAGTAGGGGTAGAGTATGTTTTGGAATGTACAGGTTTTTTTACAACTATAGAAAAAGCAAGCAGTCATTTAGAAGATAAAGGCGTGAAAAGAGTTGTTCTTTCCGCACCTTCTAAAGATGTGCCAATGTTTGTTATGGGGGTGAATCATAGCGATGTAAAAGCATCAGATAAAATTATATCAAATGCTTCATGTACCACTAACTGTCTAGCACCTTTAGTAAAAATAATTAATGATAATTTCGGTTTATCAGAAGCGTTTATGACTACTGTTCATGCGGCAACATCTACTCAGAAAACGGTTGATGGACCTTCTGGAAAGTGGACTAGAGGTAGAGCTGCAATGAATAATATTATACCCACTTCAACGGGAGCTGCAGTAGCGGTGACAAAGGTAATTCCTGAATTAAAAGGAAAATTAACTGGAATGGCATTCCGCGTACCTACTGCTGATGTTTCTGTTGTAGATTTAACGGTAAAGACAGAAAAAGCAACCTCTTTAGCTGAAATTTCAGAAGCCATTAAAAATGCTTCTGAAAGGAGGTTTAAAGGAATTGTTGGCTTTGAAAACGATCCAGTTGTTTCACAAGATTTTGTAAGCGATATCAGAACTTCCATATTTGATAGTCAGGCATCAATGGAATTGAATAGTAACTTTTTCAAACTAGTTTCTTGGTACGACAATGAGTTTGGGTATGCTAATAAATTGGTTGATTTGGCTGTGTACTCAGCTAGTTTAGATTAAGTTTAATTATATGAAGTTTAAGAGTTCCTTCTCCTTGGGGGAAGGTTAGGGTGAGGGGATATTATCTTGTAAAAAATAATAGAAATAGTTATTACAAAAATATACATGATATTAATTGCAGATAGCGGATCAACCAAAACCGATTGGGTGTTGGTAAGTACCCAGAAAGAAATAATAGTAACTTCTACGAGTAAAGGATTAAACCCTACGGTATTTTCTGAATCAGATTTATATACAACTATTACAACAAATAAACCTGTAATGGAATATGTTAATGAAATCAGTGCTGTTTACATTTATGCGGCTGGATGTGGTACTGAGCGACCTAAGAAAAAGTTATTTATTTTGCTGGAAGAAATTTTTCCAAAAGCTAATGTTACCGTTAAAGAAGATATTTATGCAGCTGCATATGCTGTATCGAATGGAAGGGAGGGGATTGTATCTATTTTAGGAACAGGAAGTAATTGTTGTCATTTTGATGGTAAAGAGGTATTGACAACAAAAGTACCATCTTTGGGTTATATGCTTATGGATGATGCTTCAGGAAATTATTTTGGAAGAATCTTATTACGAGATTATTTTTATAATAAAATGCCTAAAAAGTTACACGATATGTTTCAAGATGAGTTTAACTTGTTTCCAGATGATGTTAAGCTAAATTTGTATCAAAAGCCACACCCCAATGCGTATTTGGCACAATTTGCTACCTTTTTAATCAAACATAAAAAAGAAGTGTATTGCTCTCAAATTATCAATAAAGGATTTTCTGATTTTATTGAAAATCAAATTACGCAACATGATAGGGTATATGATTTGCCGATACATTTTGTAGGGAGTATTTCATATATACTACAGGATGAGCTAAAGAAGGCTTTAAAGTCATTCCGATTAAATACAGGGAATTTTATACAAAAACCAATTAATGAATTAGTGAAATATCATTTGAAATAGTTTAATCAAGTTGGTGATTAAAAAACTTTCCACAAATTTTTTTATGTGCATTATTCTTTATGTATTTGAAAATTTATTGACCGGTTTTTTGAGTAAAATCTATAACGATATTATCGCAATTTTTACAGAGTATATTTTGTTCTAAAGCAGATGTCTCAATCCATTTTAGATCACATTATTTATTTAGTTTTAAACGCATAAGAATAAAGTTAAAAAAAGGGTTTACTTGAG
>Ga0209291_1002565_pt1 | contig 14520 bp, 12 predicted proteins | sample GOMGulsemesocosm_FD_184633 | JGI IMG/M metagenome (GOLD analysis project Ga0209291, IMG submission 184633) | Methane-oxidizing microbial communities from mesocosms in the Gulf of Mexico - GOM9B Gulf of Mexico (SPAdes) (version 2) | ecosystem: Environmental > Aquatic > Marine > Cold seeps...
TCGACAAAGAACAACAAAAAACACTCGGTATTAATCATGAACGCAGTGGAGACTTAGTCGCCATAGCTGAAGAAAGCGCATGGTTTAGCTATTACTACTGGCTAAACGACAAAGACGCTCCCGACTTCGCCCGCACCGTAGATATTCATCGAAAAGCCGGATACGACCCACTAGAAATGTTTATCGACCCTAAGTTTAAACTGCCATTGCTACAAGTGGTTTACCGTTTACTGAAGAAAAAGTTAGGCTTTAGATACTTAATGGATGTTATCCCACTTGATACCTCATTAATAAAAGGTAGCCATGGAAGAATCACCGACGATCCACAAAAAGGCCCTATTTTAATTGCTCCATCAAGCTCTATTGACCAACAAAAACAGTATAAACAAACAGATGTTTTGGGTTATATTGAAAGACATTTTTCGGAGTAAAAGCGGATTAAGATAAACAGCTTGGTGGATATAAACCTCCAAGCTGTAGTTGTGTATTAGTTCACATAAAAAGGTGTGCTAATTTGATTCCAAGAACTAGCAACTCCATTAATCCATTTTTTAGTTTTCCATGTATAAGTTCCTGGTATCAATAATTCAAATTCTTCGCCCATGAGCGCTAATAAGCTTTGAATAGAAATACTACACCCTTCAGCGTACGTGCATGATAATTGTTCAGTGTCTATTTTTAAATTTACGATTAAATTATATGTACCATCATAACGGTAAAGTAATATTGAATACTCATTTGCATATGGATCATGTTGCCATGAAAACATAGGTGTATTAGAGACTGTAGCTCCGCTTTCAGGAGAAACTATCCCTGTAGCAGTATCTGCTGCATGCCCAACTCGTTCAGGCTCTTGAACAGTAAATACGTGTGTGTCTGACATTTCTCCCCACCCATACTTATTATGCCGTCTTATTTTCCACGTATATGTAGCGTCAGTTAGTAATTGATGAGTTCTATGTATGCATTGTTCTTCTACTAAACAATCATTCAATTGAATTATGCTGTTTTCTAAAAGTTCACTCCAAGCACTATTATTGTGACCTCCACTTGGATGAAATCGATACAAAAGAAAACGATATTCAATATCTGTATTTGACACATCCCATGAAAATTTAGGGTAAGCATTTATGGTTTCTCTAAATGTAGGAGTATTAGTTCTAACCTGTTCAAAACTACAACTTGAATCCGCAGGAGTATTTGTAATATTAGGGCCCAACGTACATTTATTAATATACGCGGAATCAGTCAAACAACTTCCATTCCCACACTGATTATCAGAAGTACAAACATTATTAGTATTTTCACATTTACCTATATGCGCAACATTAGCATAAGGTGATAAAAGAGAAATTTCAGGAAAGATACTTTGCGAGGTTAAGATGAGCTCATCACCGATATATTCTTCTGTTTTATCGGTCAAACAATCAGTCAAACAATCAGTCAAACAATCAGTCAAAAACGTAGTGTTATCATCTGTTGCTAAATAATTACTTTCTTTTACACAGCTTTGTAATCTTTCATTTGTAAAGTTAAGTGGAACGACTTCACTTACATCAGATAAGCCACACGATAGTTCAGGAACATCTTCTCCCGTAACGTGAGTGTTCACTGCTATAATATTATCGCCACCATATACATGGTTACTTTTTAAACACAATTCTTTATCACCGTTATATACATAATCAGTCGTATTTGACTGTGTAAACCCGCCGAAGCCCAGCAAACGAAATGACTCTCTATCTCGCCACTTAATACCGTCAAAAATATTATTAACGATAGAAACATTACTTCCTTCGTAACGATCGGAACGTTTTTCTATACTACAATCGACTTTATGCCCAGCGCTCGTATAACAACTTTTTCTATTACCGCCTGATTGAATGACTCCATAACTTCGGCTACCATTTTCACCTATTTTTAAATCCAAAAATAAATTATTAGCAACCAAACAATTTTCACAGCCATTTAGGTTCACTATTTTTATCCCCGAAGAGCTTAACACTACATTGTTTTTCGCTGTTATATTACTGGCTCCATGACGTTTTGCTGGTGTACCTCCCAAGCTTATAATACCTGTTGCTGAGTGATGTATATTGTAAAATAAATTCTCCTCAACCATATTGTTGTTCGATACATTTTTGGTTAACAATCCTGAAGGAAGTTGCCCATGACCATGCGTTATTTTACTATCATGAATGGTGTTTCGCTTTACTAACCAATGATCTCCGCCAGTGATATCAATACCATCTTCTCCATGATGAAATATGTTATTATTAATGATGTTTACATATTCAGAATTAAAATATTTATAATCAAGACATTGATCTGGTATTAATAAACTACCCCCATCAGAATTTAGAAAAGATGGAGCGACCTCTCCGCAATACTTTTTAAAACTAATGTTAGGTTGAACTACACAATCCAACCCTACGCAGTATTCATCTTGTGAAGATTCTTTGGCATTTTTCATATGTTGCCGATTGAGCGCATTGTTACCTTGCCAAAAGAAAAAAGATGGATGTAAAGAATCAGTATTTAATACATCCCCATCACATTCTGGAGTGCTTATATAGCTTCCAACTTTTAATTCTGTATTATTTCCTAACTTACAGTAATTAATTAGATCTCTTAGTTCATCAGATACAGTATTAGTTTCTTTATTGTTGTCTATTCGGGCACACTGATTTGGTTTTCTATGATCCCATGGTTCTGGGCCAATAGCTTTAACTCCATCTTTATAACTACCCTCTATAGTTGAATAAGACAATTCTATATGATCTGTATCAATAGTGACCCCGTAACTAGCCGCATTTATATACAAACCTTGTAATTTAATATGGTCTGGCTCCTTATCATAAAAATCGACTGTTTTTCCTTCTTCTCCTTTTGCTTCTAAAATTTCTTCGAGATCTCCACAGACATCACCAGATGACTGCAAATGGATAGTATGACCAACATCAGTAACCTTTAAATTTAAATCAGAACAAGAATCTACTAATTCAGTTTTATCTATACGAACTAATACATCCCCCCCATTATGACCATTAACAACAGGGCACGAAGAAGAACCTCCATATTTGCCATTATTCCATGTTTGAATATAATACCCTTGACTATTAACCCTATAATTAGCTTGGAGGGATAGATTTGTAAGAGCGCTTGAAGCTTCCTCAATGGTTGACGCTCCACACCCTTCATTAAACAACTTTAAAAGTGGCTGATTCCCTAAATCCTTAATATTTGTAGCTATACCTGAATATGAAGACTCCGTATCTCTATTTGCTTGGCAAATTAAAAACTCATCCTTGTTTTTTATTTCTTTCCAATTTGAAACTTCGATAAACGGAGTAATTTCAGCATTAAATTTTGGAATCTCTGGACTATTTTCATTGAAATTATAATGCCTAAAAAAAATAGGTTTTTCTTTCGTTCCTTTGTTAGAGAAGTTGGTCAATCCATGTGTTCCTCCAGGAGTTAAATAACGGCCTGGAGCAATAAAAACCACTCCCGCTCCTTCTACACTCTCTGATGCCTGTTCAATAGTACACCAAGGAGTATTTTTTGAACCATCACCTAAACTATTACATTTATCATTTCCTGTGAGATTCTGCCGACTCTGAATATTATTACAGCTTAACAAATCGTTTTTGTATGAGACAAAGCAATGATCTGCCCTAGAGTTAACCCAATTGCACTGTTCTACTACAGTACAGTTATTATCTGAATCGCAGATTGTCTCCGGACATGATGGAACTATTGATTCACTAGCTTTCGTTGCAGATAAAAAGAAAGATAATATAAAACCAATTAAAATAAATTTATTCTGTGGAGCCATAGATTTAAATCCTTTTATGCAAATTTATAACATATTAATTTTTAATAAAAAAGGTGTACCAGTTTTATTCCAAGAACTAGCATTACATTAATCCATTTTTTATTTTCCCATGTGTAAGTTCCTGATATCAATAATTCAAACTCTCATCCGCTCCTAACAAGCAAGGAGGGTATGCATGGCAACAAAAATTCGATTCAAGCCGAAAGTTACAGAAAATTAACGATGGTCCAGCATCTGATGGTGAAGAGTTAGGTGTTTTTCAAGGTATTTAGCTTTCGCATGACTAAACGCTGATGCTCGTTGGGGAAGCTTAGGTGAATTTAATTATTACCAAGAAGCTATCGAAATGTTTATCGACCCTAAGTTTAAACTCCCCTTGTTACAAGTCGTTTATCGTTTACTGAAGAAAAAGTTAGGCTTTAGATACTTAATGGATGTTATCCCACTTGATACCTCATTAATAAAAGGTAGCCATGGAAGAGTTACCGACGATCCACAAAAAGGCCCTATTTTAATTGCGCCATCAAGCTCTATTGACCAACAAAAACAGTATAAACAAACAGATGTTTTTGGTTATATTGAGAAGCATTTTTCGGAGTGAGAGTCATTCGTTGATTTTTATTGCTATACATTAAAATCAACTACGACCGTATATCTAGTGAAATGTTTCTGGCTTAAATCCATAATTTAATTCCTTTTAATTATATTCTTAATAAAATCAGTGTAGTTTTTTCTTGTACCTAAAACCTCTAATTTATGTATCATACTTTCTTCTAAAATAAAAATAAAAGCATGTTCTTCTTTGGTGTTATGTGTTCCATATACTGTAGAGCTACCCAGAGTAAATTTTTTATACTTTCCATTTTCATTAAGAATTTTAGCCGAAAAGTCTTCGGCTAACACGTTGAGCCACCTAGGCAGTTTTTCCCTTTTATTTGTTTCAAAGAGGCTTTGTATGAATTGATGTTCAACCCCAGATAAATCAACAGAACCGATGAAGCTTTCTGGCGAAACAATTTCATGAGTATAAGACCAGTTTTTATATTTGAAAATGACCATTTCACCAGAGTGGGCGATTCGATTTGAAAAAGGCTGTTTAATTGCAATTTGATTAGAAATGATAAATTCATTAGCCTGAAGATGGGCTGAAAAATTTAGAAATAATATAGTTGAAACAATAAAAACAATAGATTTCATAAAAGTCCTTTTATAAATGTATAAATCTTAAATTTATAATGCCACAGCAGTTACAAATTATAAAGTATTGAATTTACATAAATAAATCTTAATTATCATTCCCTATAACGGCACTGTGAATAGCTACACTTTGTAACTCCCATTTATTCTAGGTGAGTTATTACATCCGAAAAACAACCTTGATTATACTGTACAACAATCAAAAAACTTTATAATCTCAGCGTAATTCATACGACTTAAAGTTAATCATTTAGACCTTATGGGACTAGCAGAAAACATTAGAATCAATACACTTTTTGATAGTAATCAATAATTTTCAAATAATCACTATAAAGCACCTTGCTGTTAAAATTGTTTATACCCAACGTGGTTATTTTTGGTAAAAACACCGCTTGTAATTCAGCCTCAGGATTAATGAGTAATATAGTCAGGCCATGACTCACTTGATAATTAGGTATACTGCTAAGTGGTTTTTCGTTCTCAATATCATTCGCTTCACTCCCCTTAATAGTAGCGTTGGTAATTGCCACTTTAATGCCAAGAATTTGCTGAAAATGTTCCGCATGTTCAGAGCTATTGGCTCTTATTGCCACAAAGTTTTTTGAAAAATACTGAATATATTGGCCAAGTATTTCTTGTGAGTCTCTACGGGGATCAACCGTATAAAAGATAAATGCGGTTTCAGGAGTTTCGCTGTTAGCGCTGATCAAATGTGCCAGCTGAGTTAGCGTAAATAGTGTCGTAGGGCAAATGTCAGGGCAATGAGTATATCCGTAAGCAATAACATGCCACTTACCAATAAAATACCCGCTATTAATCGCCTGTCCTTGATGGTTGGTTAATTGAATGTTTATTAGTTTTTGCGGTTCTCTTAATACCTGTCCTTGTATATTCGGTAAATCGACTTTGCTATTGAGAGTCGAACTTGTAATTACACCATAAATATATAACGCGCAGACAAGCACAATAAACACCGGCAAGCAGATTAACACTGTTGGTAACTTATCGAGGCTTTTCACGAATATTTACAACCCGTAAGCGACAAAGTGATCCAGTAGTAACGCCATAAAAAGTGCCATTAAATAGTAGATAGATACACGAAATGTGATCATCGCCAGCAGGGTATTGTCTGACATTTTTAGCTTTATTGCATAAAAGCCAAACCATAAATTAAGCACTAAAACTATGCACAAATATATATTGCCTGCATAGTCATAAAAATAAGGTAGCAAGCTAGCAACCATAGTCGCTAAGGTATATATAACAATACAGTTTTTAGTGTAATTAACGCCTTTCACTACCGGAAGCATGGGCACTTTCGCTTGTCGATAATCGTCCAACCTGTCGATGGCTAATGGCCAAAAATGTGCGGGGGTCCATAAAAAAATAATCAAGGTTAATAATACTGGCTCAAGTGCAATAGTATTGGTAATACTTGTCCAACCTAATAAAGGTGGTATAGCGCCGGCAAAACCTCCATAAACAATGTTTTGCGGGGTTTTATGCTTTAAATAACAGCTATACACCCATGCGTAACCGATAAAGCCAATTAAGGTTAACAAAGCGGTTAGCAGGTTAATATAAATGAGTAATAACAACATAGAAGTAGTCGCTAAACTCGCGGCAAAAAACAATGCCTGTTTATTAGAAATACGTTGTTTAACGAGAGGCCGCCATTGGGTTCTTTGCATTTTGGCATCAATGTTCACATCAACAACATGGTTAATAACCGCCGCTGCACTAGCAGCCAATCCTATAGCGATACTAGCGATAACCATCACGGGAATATCAAAGCTTTGCTTACTAGCCAAATACATACCAACCATCGCGGTGATCACTATCATTAACACGACTTTCGTTTTACATAAGGCGAGGTAATCTCCCCAAGTAGTTCGCTGAGTTAATAGGTCTAAAGCATTAACATTATTCTTCATCGGCTTTCCTTAACAGCTGAGCTGAAAAATCAAGGATTAAAAAATGAGATAACTCGGTTAATAAATACGTACTCTGCCTCACTTGCCATCAAGACAATAAAAACTAAAATCGCCAATGGGGGAACAAATAATAGCAATTTAACGGCCGCACGCTCCCAGGCTAAATGCATAAATACCATGATGATCAGCCCTGCTTTTAAAAACATAAAGACTAAGATCAATGTCCATCGGAGCGCACCTTGAAACTGATAATAATCCACCATGTAAGAAAAGGTACTCAGTACAAAAAGTAATAGCCAAACCTTAAGATACATACTAATTGGATGTTGTGTTTTATCCGCCAATTCTGTGTGTGCGGTTTCAGTGTTTTGTTTACTCATATTCACCTCACCATAAATAGAAAAATGCAAAAATGAAGACCCAAACCAAATCAACAAAATGCCAATAGAGTCCTGTAACTTCTACTATTTGATAGCCCTTTTTTTGGTACTTTCCTTGATGCACACGCCTAGCAATAACACTAATATAAATAACGCCAGCACTCACATGTAAACCATGGAAACCAGTGATCATAAAAAAGGCCGCTCCAAATTGATTAGCCCCCATAGGATTATCCCAAGGGCGTATACCTTCTTCTACGATAAGTTTGGTCCATTCAAAGGCTTGCATACCAACAAAACTAGCGCCTAATAAAGCGGTCGCCGCCATTAAATACACCGTTTTTTGTTTATTGCCTTGATAAGCATAATTAACCGCCATCGCCATAGTGCCGCTACTGGTAATTAAAATAAAAGTCATGATGGCAATTAACACTAAAGGAATATGGTGACCCGCAATGGTTAAGGCAAATACTTCGCTCGGGTTAGGCCAAGCAACGGTCGCTGACATACGAACATTCATATAACCGATCAAAAACACACTAAAAATAAAAGTATCGCTGAGTAAAAATATCCACATCATCAACTTACCCCAAGGCATGTCAAAAGATTGTTTATCAGCACTCCAGTCATCTACTGCACTTTGCCAAGACGAGGATTTACTAGCCTCATGTTTATCTAACTCGTTATCTTTTGGCATAAGTTTCTCCTTAAAATCCGCAAATTAAGGCGATAGTTTTAAAGGTCTCGGCATCGCTGGTTAATAATAAAAATAACAACAACCAAATACCCAATAAATAGTGCCAATAAAGCCCACATAATCGGAGACGGTAACTCAATTGAGGATAAGCGTAGCCCTTGGCAAAAACGACAATACAACTAAGCAGCGCCAACACGCCGCCGACAATATGCAAAGCATGTACTCCAGTAAGCAAAAAGTAGTAACTGTTGGCTGGATTACTATAAATATAAAAGCCTGCTTGACTCAGTTGTTGCCATACCTGCACTTGTCCAATGATAAAGAGTAATGTGAATAAAGAAGTGGCACTCAATGTAATAACTAAGGCATATAGCCGCGCTTGTTGAGCAAATTTTTTCGCACAGATAATACTGATACTGGCTAAAAACAAATAAGCCGTGTTCTGCCATAAAACACCGGAATTAGTGAAGGGTAACCATGGTTCTCCCGATAACGCCTGAAAGTCAAACGACTGAGTACGCTGTAAAAAAGTGATGGTGAATAAGAAAAATATTACCGTGATCACCGCTAATAAAAAATGTAATGCGGTGGTCGCAATTTGTTCTTGTGTCAACAGCACATCGTTGCTGGTTGCTGGCTCAACTATCTCTTCTGGCAGCCACGGTTTTACTCGCAAGGTTTTAAACAAAGACACTATTTCGCCCTCCCGTCATTATTTGGTTCTACCGTTACATACTGCACATTGTCAGGTGAGATATTTTGCGGAATAAAATCATCTTTAACTTTGGGCACACTATAGTCATAGGCCCAGCGATAAACCTGTGGAAGTTGTTTACCCCAATTACCATGTCCTGGCGGAAATGTTGCGGTTTGCCATTCTAATGAGGTTGCCTGCCAAGGATTTCGTCCAGATTTTTTCCCTTTAAAGGTGCTCCATATCACATTAATAATAAAAACCAGCTGCATTAAACCCACCAGAATCGCTGACACAGTAATGCTAGCATTCAGCGTTTGAGCAGACTCAGGAATGAACTCGGTTGGTCCCATAGCATAATAACGACGAGGCACGCCTAAGAACCCGAGATAATGCATCGGTAAATATATCGCATACGTACCTAAGAATGTGCCCCAAAAGTGAAATTTTCCAAGACCCGTATTTAAAAAACGCCCCGTTAATAACGGAAACCAGTGATAAATGGCTGCAAATAGTACCATTACCGGTGAAACGCCCATCACCATATGAAAATGTGCCACGACAAAATAAGTATCGGATAAGGGTAAGTCGATCACCACATTACCGAGCATCAACCCTGTTAATCCACCATGAGTGAAAGTAAAAATAAAGCCAATGGCAAACAGCATAGGCACGGTTAAATGAATATTGCCGCGCCATAAGGTTAATAACCAGTTATAAACTTTTAAGGCGGTAGGAATAGCAATAATCAGCGTGGTGGTAGCGAAGAAAAAACCAAAATAGGGGTTCATACCACTCACATACATATGATGAGCCCACACAACAAAACTCAAGCCACCAATAGCGACGATGGCCCAAACCATCATTCTATAACCAAAAATATTCTTGCGCGCATGAATAGCAATAACGTCTGACACCATACCAAAAGCGGGTAAGGCAACTATGTATACTTCAGGGTGTCCAAAAAACCAGAACAGATGTTGAAACAAAATAGGGCTGCCACCGCTATGATCTAACGTTTCTCCTAACGACAGTATGGCTGGCATAAAAAAGCTGGTGCCAAGTACTTTATCAAAAATCATCATAATGGCACTCACCAGTAATGCCGGAAAAGCTAACAAACCTAAAATGGTAGCAACAAAAATCCCCCATAATGTTAACGGCATACGCATTAGTGTCATGCCTTTGGTTCTAGCTTGCAAAATGGTGGTGACATAATTTAATCCCCCCATGGTAAAGGCGACAATAAAAATAGCCAGCGACGCCAGCATTAATAAAATACCAGCATGCTCACCCGGCGTACCGCTTAAAATGGCCTGTGGAGGATAGAGCGTCCAACCTGCTCCGGTAGGGCCACCACTAACAAAAAAACTAGAGAGTAAAACAATAACGGCAAGTAGATAGGTCCAATAACTTAGCATGTTCAAATATGGGAACACCATATCCCGAGCACCGACCATAAGCGGGATCAAATAATTACCAAAACCTCCTAATAACAAAGCCGTTAATAAATAAATCACCATGATCATGCCATGCATAGTGACAAATTGCAGATAGGTCGAAGGGTCGATAAATGAAAACTCGTTAGGAAAACCAAGCTGCAAACGCATCATACCCGACAATACCAACGCGACTAAACCAACCGCGATTGCAGTAATGGAATATTGAATGGCAATAACCTTATGATCTTGACTCCAAATATATTTGCTCATAAAAGAGTGTGGATGCGTTGATTCATCCACTTGATCAGCAATCGCAATATTGGTTATTTTTGTCACATCATGCTCCTAAAATATCGCCGAGAAAGATCACTGAACGTTGTCGAGTGAGTCAATGTAAGTCACCACATCATTAACGGCGTTTTCATCAGATAAAACCTTCGCCATTAACTTCATTTGCTTACCATAAAGATCCGCAGGATGTGTTCCTCTATGACCTTGTTGAAAAGCCCTTAGTTGCCGCTTCAAATACCATGGGTGTTGTCCTGCTAACTTAGGTGCATTCATGGCAAAATTTCCTTCGCCATCATCACCATGACAATAGGCACAGTTTTTATAAGACGCTTTACCTTTGATAACATTTCCTGACTTTTCAGTATTAACTAAGGCGGTAACCGATGAGTTTTCGAAAGAATTTATGTAAGCACTCACCGCTTTTATTGCATCATCATCAGGTAATAAAGCCGACATGGCAGCCATTTGTTGACCATAGGTATCGTCACTATTACTCCCTCTTATTTTTTTCTGGAAATAACCTAATTGACGCTGCAAATACCAACGACTTAATCCCGCTAATTTAGGCGCATTCATCGCTTCAATGCCTTGACCTTTTTCGCCATGACAAGCAATACAAGCAGTATAATATTGCTTACCCAGTTCTAAATTGGCAGGGGGACGAGTTAAGGTTTGAGTAAAAGTGGGTAAGGTATTCAGCCAAGCTTGATAATCACTAGGGGTATCAACTTTAATAATGCCACGCATGGTAAAATGGGCTATGCCACAAAGTTCTTCACACAATAGCTCGTAACGTCCTAGTTTAGTTGGCGTAAACCAAACATAAGTTACGGCGCCTGGCACTAAATCCATTTTTACTCTAAATTGCGGAACAGCAAAATTATGTAAAACATCTTTAGAACGTAAAACCACCTTCACGGGTTGGTCGATAAGTAGATGTAACTCATTGCTATTGATCAGTACATCGTCTGCGCCATGAGTATCGTTAACATCAATACCGAAAGGGTTTTTTTCAGTCACTAACTGAGTTGCTGTTTTTCCTAATTGGCCATCATCGCCTGGCAACCGATAACTCCAATGCCATTGCTGCCCTACCACCTCAACAACCTCACTGTTTTCGGGCACCGAAATAAACTGCCCCCAAACAAAAAGCCCTGGAGCTAACATGGCCGCAACTCCAAGCGTGGTTATTATTGTTAGCCAACCTTCTAATTTACTGTTTTCAGGCTCGTAGTCTGCGCGGCGATTTTTTGTATGACGATATTTATAAATAGCAAAGGCAAGAAAAAGACTAACGGCAACAAAAACCACGCCGACCACCCAAAGAGAAATGTTAATAGTGTCGTCAATAGCCTGCCAATTAGACGCTAAAGGAGTGAACCACCAAGGGCTAATAAAATGAAATGCTAATGTGACAACAACTAATAAAATAATAACAATGGCTATCGTCATAACACATCCTTTATTAGTAAGTGGTAGTAATCGATAACAATGGCTTAATCGATAATGAGACTCGTGTGACTAAGAAAAATATAAATAATAACGACGTTCACCAATGAGTAATGGGGCAGTTATCGGCACAACAATCATGGTGTATTTTTAACGCCTTTAACTATTAACATAGACCAGTTTTGTTAAAGTAGCGAAATGTATAATGATAAAAAACAGAGAGTTTTAACGTTCAAAATAACGATATAATAAAAAAATAATTGTTACGATAAAGTAGAGTGATAAGGCAGTAGACACACGAAAAAACCTGTATACCTTAATGGTATAAAGGTTTTTAAAATTAATGATTGAAATACGATTTAAGGCATCGTTTTCATAAAGCGTTTAAAGTTATCTTGCGCATGTATAACCCAACCAGGCGTTGACTCCCCATAACCCGAGCTATCTACATTAGGATGTAACTTCATCACATTAGCTATTACCAACTCTTGGTTAGGCTCCGCATCAACAAACAAAATGTGTTTACCTTTGTGTAGCATGTCTTGAAAACGTTTAAAATTAACGTTCGGCTCTTGAATACCAATAAAACCACCTTCCCAAGTACAAAAACCTAAGATTATAATGGCTAAAAATATAAACGGTACCCAACCTGCAGCTGATTGATGCCAATTTAACAAATAAGTCATCAGAAGCAATAAACACGCTCCAATCACTCCAACCAAAGCACCTACCTCGGTAGAATGCACAACATCTTGTTTTAGTACTGAAGCCACTTCATGTAAATGATGATTTTCTACATCAGTATCATTTTCACTTAATACATGAATGTGTGGCTCAGTAACCCCCTGCTTTACTAAATCATTTTCAACTTTTTCCAACTCATCAAGATCGTCAGAAACAAAATAATGTCTCAACATAATAAACTCCGTATAAGATATTTATATAATATTCTCCATATATCAAATCAGCACTCTAATAGTGGATTCGAGTTATTCCTTATCACTTAAGTATAGCAAAGTTTCAAAAACTGATTGCACCGAGCACTATGCTAGAAAATGAGTGGATAACTTAGGATATAACTGCGATAAAAATTATATATATGGAAATAAATACCGTTACAGATTTTTAATATGTTGATGATTGTAATACTCCGTTAGTGCTATTACTTTTATATTGCATTATACAAGTACAGCTTAAACTCATCGTCACTAATCAAAGCCACCGAAGTAAACGATTTTATTTACTCAAGGTACACAACAATACAAACCATGCTACACTTTACTCATAGTAAACAAAAAAGTGTACTGAATATGAATCCTTTCAGAATAGATAAAATCGTCTCACCTGATGACTTTTGTGGTCGAGTAGAAGAAATCAAGCGACTATCTACATTGATTAAAGGTAAAGCCAACGTCATTATTTATGGCGACAGAAGGTACGGAAAAACGAGCTTAATTCAAAAAGTATTCGCAGATACACCTGATACAATTCTCCCTATTTACCTTGATATTTATTCTGCCGTTGATGAAATGGACTTTGCTTTATTGCTATATAAAGCGGTTGAAGAAGCGACCCCTTCAACTTTACGTAAGCAATCAGGTAAGTTAATGAAGCTCTTCACAAGCATTAATGGTGTATCGTTTTCACCAACCAAATCGGGTGACTCGTTTGCGATGAAACCAAGCTTTCAAACGCAAGATTTTAAGCAACTACTCGCTTCCGCATTTGAGTTAATCGACCAATACTGCCAGTTCAGTAAATGCACACATGCCGTTATTGCCTTTGATGAATTTCAACAAGTTGCTGATATTAAAAACGTAAAAGTAGATGCTATGCTTCGTGCTATCTCGCAGTCAAACCCAAACGTCTGCTTCATATTTTCAGGTTCGAAGAAAAGCATGCTCAAATCTCTGCTGAGTGCACCAAAACAACCTTGGTATGGTATGACAACACCTATTTCAGTAGAAGGTATCGACCCAGCATTATTGCAATCGTATTGCGAAGATAAACTCAACGGTAAGTTTGGTGACTATGCATTTACGTGGCTGTATGACACCCTTAGAGGCCAAACCCGGCTGATACTGCAAGCCTGTTTTGATTTTTACACAAACGAAAATTTCAATCCTTCAATGGACGATGCTGTTGAAGCTATAGATAGGATGATAAACGAGCATAAAGCAGATTTTACAGAAAAATTCCTTATGTTCAGAGCCCAACAAAAGAAAGGACTCAGAGCAATTGCTAGCGCAGTAGAGGGCAAGGTATATGCGCAAGAAAATCTTGATAGGCACAATGTTAGTAAGCAACGACTTAATCAAGCAATATCATCATTAATGAAGTCAGACGAAATACAGAAGTTAGACGAAGGAACTTACCAATTCAACAATGTTCTTTTCGGGTTATGGATGATAAAAGAGCAGGAGTAAATCTCGCTTAATCTACTATTTAAAGACAAAGACTGACGTAATTCAGGGGCTTTTTTAATGGCAACTGAGCCATGTTGCGGACATTAGCATTTAATCAGTAGCGGTGATTTGGATTAGATTTTGGATCGATAACGCCTCATTAAGAAGCAATAAAATAGCTGGTTAAAATAGT
>Ga0209291_1002568_pt1 | contig 14496 bp, 14 predicted proteins | sample GOMGulsemesocosm_FD_184633 | JGI IMG/M metagenome (GOLD analysis project Ga0209291, IMG submission 184633) | Methane-oxidizing microbial communities from mesocosms in the Gulf of Mexico - GOM9B Gulf of Mexico (SPAdes) (version 2) | ecosystem: Environmental > Aquatic > Marine > Cold seeps...
ATGTTTGGCGACCATAGCGAATTGGACCCACCTGATCCCATACCGAACTCAGAAGTGAAACGATTTAGCGTCGATGGTAGTGTGGGGTCTCCCCATGTGAGAGTAGAACATCGCCAAGCTTTTATTCAAAGAAGCCTCTAAGTACCAAATGCTTAGAGGCTTTTTCGTTAAGAATAGATGTTTTTATAAGCATTAACTCATAGGTAACTTATTGTTATTATTTATCGGTTAAGGTTTTAAATCCAAGGTTTTAGCAACCGATGATATTAGATCTAACGCCTGTGGCGTTATATCTTAGCTTTTTAAACCCATTTTTGATTACCGCCTCTGGCGATAACAAATCACAGTTTATGTTTGGCGACCATAGCGAATTGGACCCACCTGATCCCATACCGAACTCAGAAGTGAAACGATTTAGCGTCGATGGTAGTGTGGGGGCTCCCCATGTGAGAGTAGAACATCGCCAAGCTTTTAATACCGAGAAACCCTCAAGTGCTTTGCACTTGGGGGTTTTTTCGTTATAAACGCTTAAGTGGCGTTGTTCGTCTCTCACAGGGAGAGATAAAACAAAAAGCAGCGCTTGAGCCTGCATTAATGGTTACGCCAAGCTTTAAGGCACTGGGTTGTATCAAATACCTATTATTACCTTACGTTTAGTAACCATAGTGAATTAGACCCACCTGACTCCATACATTATTTAATCGCTGCGACGCACGATGTAAAACGAATAAGGCCCGCTGGCTTTACTGATAATACCTACACTACGAAAGTGTGAGTTTTAGGGTGGAATAAAAAAGTCCCGGGACCCAACCATCAAGCAATACGAGCTTTAAATATCCACTCCCTATAATAATTACGACTTCCTACATCAAGGCATATTAATTCTATCTAGCGCATTTTGCAGGCGTTCTATAATTTTAACTTCAGTATCTTTACCAAAAGCGAAGTATAATTCCGCCTCACTTAAAATATAGATAGATTCGTAATCATTAGGATTTAAGTTATTGATTTTAAAGAAATGCCGAGCGGTGTTTTCTTCGTAAGCCCATAAATCTATACGGTTTAACTCAAGCATCCGCGCTAGAGATTTAGCATATGCGGTTGTCAGTATGTTCGCGTTATAACCGATTAAATCTCTGACCAGTAATACGCCAATGTCATCAAGAATACCGCCAATAACATATTGGTTTAGGTCTTCAGGTTTTGAAATTTTGATGTTACTACTCTTTTTAGCTATCAGGCTGATCTTGGTTTTAGTAATAGGACCTACCCACTTGAATAAATTTTCACGTGATGGTGTTCGTGTCATTGAAAATAATAAGTGTTTATCGCTCAGTTTTAGCAGGCGATAGGCTCTGGGCCAAGGGGTCATTTGTATAGTGTTTGTATCAAGTGTAATCCCTGCTTGTTGGTATGCAGCTTTAAGTATATCCACAGCTATACCGGTAATTTCACCATCGCTTGAACGATAATTATAAGGAGGATATTCTTCCGTCATTATTGTTATATCTTCAAGGGAAGTCGCTATGGCTGCTTGGGATAAGGCAACGCAAATAGCCAATAGAAAATGAAATACAAGGATCTTAAGTTTGCGCATATTGGCTCCTCTGAGCGTCGCGAATATCTAAAATGAATCTAAAAACTATATATAGGTAATATTTAGCATAAAGCCGACACTATTCCTCAAAAAACACCCAAGTGTTTTTCCTATTTATTAAATAAGTAAGCAGTTACTTAACATTGCGGGAATGCATTAGATAGAAATTTTATTTTTATAGATTTTAAAGCGCTAAAACTAAATTTTAGGAAAGAGTATCAAATCTGTTTTGGCTCGTTGTTAAAACCTGAATTTTAACTATTTATAAAGTCACTTATCTTCCGTTTCTATCATCGAAGCTGAAGAAGAGTATAATGCGGCTTTTGTGCATTAAATGAAGTGATTGAATAGCAATGCATCATTTCTTAGCACCCAATCAGTCTAGGGCTATTTTCCTGTCCGGATGTTTTATACAAAAATCAAATGAGTTATCTGAAAATGATGAATACAAAAATATATAAAGCCGTTCATACACTTGCAGAACAATTAATGCAGGCAGCCAGTCAAGAAGATCGCAATAGATTCGATAAACTCTACTCACAATTGAAAGCAATTTGCATAGAAAATGAGCATTCTGAGAAGGACCATCCTGTGCAATGGGAAACACTTGCAGATTTCACTGAGGACTTAGCAGAGGCTCTAGATATTTACGCAAAAGCGCTAGAAAAATCTAAAGCAATTAACTCTAAAGATCATCTTTCATCAGTGGCTTTTGCGATGGCAAGTTTACAAGTTGAGTTGGGACAAACAGATGCTGCTATTAAAAACCTGCAGGACGCTAAAGTCAGTGCTAATAAAATCGAAGATAAAGCGTTTAAGATTGAAATAGATGCGTTACTTAACCAGTTGCTTGAAAGCTAGTTCGATTTATAAGATAACGTATTTATATCAGAGATTATCATGCTAAATTATTTGAAAATATTCAGTAAATTGTTAGTGCTATTTGGTTGCGCAGGCCTAGCCGCTTTAGCCTTCGGCTTAACGCCAAGATTGGGTTCGATTGGTTTGATTCTAATCATATTGATGATGCAACTTATAACGGGTGGAATGATTCTCTACGGCTTTAAACTTCAAGAATTAAATAAAATTAGCATCAAGAGCTTACAGGTTTTTGGCTGGATAATGGTATTACTGTTGATTGTGATGTCACAAGTTATGATTAACATTGGCGGTATTAAAATATAAGACTATAAAAAGCTAAATACAAACTTTCAGAAGCTGGAAAAGTGCTGTGCTGCCATTCACTAAAGGTTAGTAATGCATGTAATTGGGTTGATTTATTTATCGTACTAGACGATTTTTTCTATAAAAGTAGGCTCATGAGGATTCTGTATTTATCGCCTTGAAGCTGCCTATAAATATCTGGTTATTTGTGGCAGGTTGGATGAATTCATAAAAAGGTACCAATAGAGCCTTGGATGATAAGTGAGTCTATTGGGTATTAAGCATTCTAATGATCTTCCAATGCTGCATTTATCTCTAGCGCTTGTTGAGTATTTTTCTCGAATTTTTGTTGCAACCACTGGCATATTCGATGCTTTCTTTCATCCAATTCAATGGCATTTTTGGATAGAGCAATATATTTAGAACCATCGGTTGTAAATCCAAAAGGGGCTGATAATTTTTTCATTTCAAGTAAACGAGAAACCATATGAATAGACATCATGGCAGCTCCCTGCCCTGACTCGACGGCCTCTAGAGCTAAGAAGTGCCGTTCATGAAATACATCTTCTGTAAAAGAATGAGTGCGATTTGACTGCCAGTTTGTCCAGGCGTGGGGGCGAGTTTGTGAATGAATTCGGGTCGTGTTAGGTTTATTATTCGCGTCATTATCTAGCGTCTGTGAAGTAATGACTGGCCCTACATACTCATCCCCTAATAGGAATACATCAAGCTCCTTAGCGATGTTGAAATCGTTACGCCTGATCGCTAAATCTACGTGATCACGGCGAAAATTAATGGGGCCTCCCGCGGATAAGACTTGTATAGCAATTCCTGTCTGTTGCTCAATAAGGTTTAAACAGGGGATTAGTAACTTTAAACAAATAGTCGGCTCACAAGATATGATCAATGGTGCATGTATTTTGCTATTCGCTAGATCATCGATAAGAGTTTCTAAATCATAGAAAAGCTCTGTTAAATGCTTCGCTAAAATGGAACCTTCAGACGTTAATGTTGTATTTTTGCTGTCACGCGCAAAAAGAGCAAAACCTAAACCTTCTTCTAAATTCTTTATCTGCTTACTGACAGCGCTTTGCGATACACATAATTCGTCAGCTGCTGCAGCAAAGGTGGCTTGACGTGCGCAAGTCTCAAAAAAACGCATTGATTTTAAGTTCCAGCGAGGAGAGTTTAGCGGAAAGTTGAGCTTGGACATGAAATTTTGTCACCTTTAGACGGAATTAATCTCACTTTTTAAACGCTATATTAAGTACTACTCTGGGCTTTGTAAATATATAAGGCATAGCAGATAGCGACATAAATTAATATTTTAGTGGTCTATTTTTCATGCCTGCCTTATCAAGCCCATTGGAGTTAGAAAAGTATGAATTTAGAACAAATTTTTATTGTCGCAGGCATCACGTGGTTAGCTGTTATCAGCCCCGGTGCTGATTTCGCTGTTGTTTCGCGAAATAGTTCTGTTTACGGGCGAGCTGCCGGAGTGGCTTCGTCGGTTGGGATTGCATCTGGTTGTTGGGTGCATATTGGTTACGCAATATTTGGTATAGGCCTAATCCTTCACTATGTCCCAAATGCTTTCACTATCATTCAGTTATGTGGAGCGAGCTATTTAGTCTATATAGGGATAAGCACGTTTTTCTCTAAAAGCATCAAAGAGCAGAACAGTGAGACATCCATAAGAATTTCAAATTGGCAGCACTTTGCTGCGGGATTACTTACCAACAGCCTTAACCCTAAAACGTCCATTTTTATTATTAGTATGTACACGCAAGTGATAGGCACACAGACATCGCTGATCGAGCAGTTTTTGTTCGGGTTATTTGTTTGTTTCTCACATCTACTCTGGTTCGTTCTGATCGCGATTTTTATGTCAACACAAAAAATCAGGCGCTGGGTTATGCAATATCAAAAAGTGTTCAATGGCTTGATAGGAGGGATGTTAGTGGCTTTAGGTATTGCATTATTTATGACAAGTCACTTACAACCTTATTGATTTGATTAAATATTGCCTAACAGCGGCATGTTTGTTTTTGAATAGCGCAATGCTGATATAGCTTGTTTGGTTGTCCTTTCGAAATTAACTGCTTGTATGCTAAGACTTATGTCTAATCCCCGCCCATATTTTTTCTGGTTATTATGTAAAGACAATAAAAAGAAGAATATGGGTTTAAGTTGGTGAATTATTATTCGGCTAGGTGAGCGCTAGCGATGTTTTGGGAAAGAAACTAATCCCAATAACTTATAATTCCCGCAATTTATTAACCGCTATGCATGTAACATTGGATGTTCCCTCTCTTTATTTCTTTCTTCTTTTTCAATATAGATCTGCATCTTCCTTGGATGGAGTGCTTCTAATCATCTTTTATTTAGGACAGAAGAATGAGAATGATATTTTCTAAGAAAGTTGTCACCCTCGCTGTGATAAGTGCAATTGCTATGGCCGTCGCTTCCTACGTTATTGATTTGTTAGCGTTATCAACATTGCTAAATACAATCTTGTTAGCCGTTGTCACATTCATAGGTTTTGCCTTAATTTCAGTTACTCTGCTGAGACCTTTTACTCAACAGCATGCAAAAATTGAACAAATTCTGGACTTTTCAGCATTGCTTAAAGAAGATAATGGCAAGCTTTTAGAGGAAAAAATCACCGATCAAATCGCTTTTTATAATCAAGCAGGTGGTGAGATAAATGATTGCGCCAGTAATTTGGCCATCAATGCTGCACAAGTGGCGTATTTCTTACAAGAATTATTTCAAGCAATAGAGAGATCGAGTAAAGATGCCGATAAAATTTCTATTGCAGCTCACGACATGTCAGCGATGACACAAGAGGTGAATGAGAATGCTACTTTTTCGGCTCAGCAAAGTGATCAAGCAATGCAGGCAAGTAGTCAGGGTAGAAAAGAAATATCTCAGTGTAAGCCTATTGTTGAAAAGCTTCATTTAGGTGTACAGGAAGGGGCTGAACGTATTCAATTGTTATCGGATAAGGCGATTGAAATTCAGAATATTACAGAGGTTATTAATTCTATAGCCCAACAAACTAACTTGTTGGCACTTAATGCTGCAATCGAGGCGGCGAGAGCGGGTGATCAAGGCAGAGGTTTTGCGGTTGTTGCTGACGAAGTAAGAGCATTAGCAGCTAGGACCAGTGATGCAACAAGGCAAATAGATGGCATGCTGAAAGTGATTAGCGAAGAGAGTCAGCAAGCGACAGCTTTAATGTCTGTGATTAATAAACAATCGGAACAGGTTGTGGTGTCTGTATCATCGTTGTCTGATTCGTTTAATAATATTTACGATTTAATTGGTCAGTCATCAAAAGCTGCCTCCCAAATTAGTCATGCTTTGACTGAGCAAGATAAAACCACCTCAGAAATTTCAATATCAATTGATAACATTAGCGAGTTCTTAAGAACTGAAATAGATACCACCAAAAATATATCAGATCAGGCGCTGGGATTATGCGCAGGCGCAGAATCTATTTTTGTCCACCTCAAAGATTTTAAAACCCAATCAGTGATCGATACAATGAGTACTCAAGCGCAGTGTATTGCAGCAAAAATAGGGACGTTATTTGAGAGCGAAATTGAAGCCGGAAGAATTAGTTCTACTGCATTATTTAATTATAAATATCAGGAGATAGCTGATACTAATCCGCAAAAATATAGTACTAGCTTTGATGCATTTACCGATAAAGTACTTCCAGATATTCAGGACTCATTGTTAAATGATTTTGAAGAAATGATCTATGCAGGTGCAGTGGATGTTAATGGTTATTTTCCGACACATAACAAGGTTTTCAGTCAACCATTAACGGGTAATTTTACCCAAGATGTGAATAACAACCGAACTAAACGTATTTTTGATGACCCGACGGGCATTCGCTGTGGTAAGCATACGCAGGTATTTCTATTGCAAACCTATAAACGCGACACGGGTGAGGTCATGCACGATGTATCTGCGCCAATCACAGTCAATGGAAAGCATTGGGGTGGGTTTAGAATCGGTTTTAAAGCACAGGAAAGTATTACTTAACACAGCATTTTATAATGGATTAAAAGGGGCAGGCACTGCATTCCCCTTTTGTGCATAGCTCGTAAGCTACTGCTGTTGTGATTTTAAAATCAATGGGCCCGTTTCATTTCCTTCAGACTCTCTATCTGGGTAGCTGCGAATGTAATCGAAAACCTTATTTGCTTCACTAGTACTTCTGATCCGCTTTTTAAATTAGGAATATGATAGGGCTCATTTTTTAAGATCCCCCGAATATTATTACCCTGCCAAGAAAGTATTTCTACCCACATCCACTCGTTGGCTCCATCAGGAGTAGTAAAAGGCGCTTTTACTTGGATAAATTCACCAGGGGCTAGCCCTGCGTTAAAAGCCTTGGCAAGATTGTTTAATTTCTTTTTGGCGCGCGCACTTGCTTCTAGAATATGGCGATTGTGCTTTACATAGCTAATGGAGTCTTCCCTGCCATATAAATGAGAGAGTAAACTTTCTTGTTGCTCGCTGAGGGAATTACCTTGTGCATGAGAGAACAATATTTCAATTAGATGATTGTCTGGATCGCCTTCTTCCCACTGTGCATCTTTAATTTCAAGCTCGGTTTTAGTATTGGCGTTTTCTTTAAGGGAGGCTAGTAGAGTCTGCTTAAAAGGAAGGTTTTTTAGTTTATCAATGTTTATCGAAACCCTGTTGCCATTGAGCGCTGTAGGAGCTTCTAAAAGGGTCTGAGCGGTTAAATTAATTAAGTTGCCCATTGATCGATTGAGTGACCATGAAAAATTATTAATGACGATATCAGGTAAACCAAACTTAGCCATCCCAAGGGTGATTGCTCTTACGCCGGTCCCACTTTTGTATGCATGAATGATATTATGCTGACTGACTTCAGGGTAGGTGTCTTGCCATGGACTAATGCGTTGTTCATGCCATTTATTGGGAGAGAATAGCTCTCTCGTTTCAGAATCCCAAATGAGGCCTGGATAGGTGTTGGCCACTTTATGTAAAAAGTGGACCATTGCTTTGTTGGCGGTTAGTGCCTGTTCTCTTGGGAAGGCTATATCTACTACTAAGGCTTGCTTTGTATCTTGAATGTCTTGCGCTGATTTTTTTGCTATACCACGGCCAAAATAAGAAAGGTAGCTGTGTTTAGGCACTGGGAAATAGGTATTAAAATCATTGACTAATGATAAAATAGCAAGAGGTTTCGAGGTGTTCTTGGGTAGGCTTTGGGCTTGAGTAAAAAAGCTTAGCTGTTGTGATATTTCTATTTGATTGACTTGAGTATCAGGGAAAAAATAGATAATTGAACTGTACCTGATCGTCGGATTTTGAGCGTAACTCATTTGTGCACTGCACAGTGTGATCAGTATCAGCAATAGAAAAGTCTTAAGGGGTAGCATAGGTAAAAATATCACTTGTATTGGTTGCTCTGTCTTGAACGTTGGCAGATATATGCCGCCCGGTTTAATAGAAAGGAGCGCAACTATAGTTCAGTATTTTTCTTTCTTGCATACGACAAATTCTTAAATATAAATAAGTTACTCGATTATTTAAGCGCACAGGAGAATGAAAAAAAGGGAATGTTAGAAGATGCAAGAAATACGCTTAATAGCTAGCGATTAAGCGTACGATATCTTAAGTGTTTAACTCTTTTAAAGCATAGAGAGCATCAAGGGCGTCTCTTGGTGTCATAGTATCTGGGTCAAGTTGTGTCAGTGCATCGATCGCTGGGTTTTTCGCAGCGGGCGCTGCAAACATGTCAGGTTGTTGAGGTTGATCAGAGTGGGTGTTATTGGACATGTTTAGCTGTGTGCTCTCATGCTCTAGCTGCTGTAATTTAGTGCGTGCTTGAGTGATAACTTGCAGTGGGATACCCGCAAGTTTTGCCACTTGTAAACCGTAACTCTGACTGGCTGCTCCCTCTTGCACTTCGTGCATAAACACAATGTTGTCCTGATGTTCAAGCGCGGTTAAATGAACGTTGTGTACTTTGCTTATCTGCTCAGGTAACACCGTCAATTCGAAGTAATGGGTGGCAAAAAGGGTAAAGGCATTCACTTTGTTGGCGATTTGCTCAGCACAGGCCCAAGCGAGGGAGAGGCCATCAAAGGTACTGGTGCCTCGGCCTATTTCATCCATTAATACTAACGATTTCTCTGTCGCGTTATTAAGTATATTCGCTGTCTCGGTCATCTCAACCATGAAAGTAGAGCGCCCACCCGCTAAATCATCTGATGATCCCATGCGGGTAAAGATACGATCGACTATGCCGATAGTAGCGCTTTGCGCCGGCACAAAAGAGCCAATATGTGCCAGTAGAGTGATGAGTGCGGCCTGGCGCATGTAGGTTGATTTACCGCCCATGTTAGGGCCGGTGATAATGAGCATTTTACGCTCATTATTCATCTCTAAACTGTTCGGTACAAAAGGTGCATCTGAGACCTTCTCAACCACAGGGTGACGCCCGCCTTGGATTGAAATGCCAGGAGTGTTGCTCAGCACAGGGGCGCTAAAAGATAATGTTTCAGCGCGCTCTGCAAAGTTCGCTAGCGTATCAAGCTCAGCTAAGGCAGTGGCGGTATCTTGCAGTTGATTAAGTTGCTGTGCGATATCTTCAAGTAGCTGATCATAGAGTGCTTTTTCGCGCGCTAGTGCACGGCTTTTAGCTGACAGTGCTTTATCTTCAAAGGCTTTTAGCTCTTCAGTAATAAAGCGTTCGGCGTTTTTGAGCGTTTGTCGGCGCACATATTCAGTAGGTACCTCGGTGGCTTGCGCCTGTGCTTTGCTGATCTCAATAAAATAGCCGTGGACGCGGTTGTAGCCGACTTTTAACGTGGGTATCCCAGTGCGTTGGCGCTCTTTTTCTTCTAGCTTTAACAGGTAATCACCCGCGTTTTCACTGATACCACGTAACTCGTCAAGTTCAGCGTCAAAGCCCGTAGCGATCACACCTCCATCGCGAATAACCACCGGAGGGTTGTCGATGATCGCCTTGTGTAATAACGCGCACATTACAGGGTATTGTGAGATAGCCGTCGCCAAACTAGATATGCGTTTAGCATGTGAATCAGATAACTGAGTTTGTAGCTCAGGTAAGATACTCAAGCTATCACGCATGCGCTCTAGGTCTCTAGGTCTTGCTGATCTGAGCGCGACTCTAGAGAGGATGCGCTCAACATCGCCTATTTGCTTAAGGTTAGCGCCGATGCCTTCAAAGCGATAATCATCCAATAGCCAATGTGTGGCCTCTTGACGTGCGTTTAAAGTGAGGATGTTGCGCAGCGGTTGATTGATCCAGCGACGTAGCATTCTTGAGCCCATGGGGGTGCTGGTATTATCTATGACACTCACTAGTGTATTATCGCGCCCGCCTGCAAGGTTTTGATCGAGTTCTAGGTTTTTACGGGTGGCGGCATCGATGATAACGCTGTCACTGTGTTGCTCTACTTTAATGTGCTGTACATGGGGCAGGGCAGAGCGTTGTGTGTCTTTTGCGTATTGCAACAAGCAACCGCCGGCACTGATGGCCAGTGACATGTTTTCACAGCCAAAGCCTTGCAAGTCTTGGGTATTAAACTGCTGGCAGAGCATACGACGCGCGGTTTCTTCTTCAAAATGCCACGGTGCTTGCGTTCTAAGCCCTTGGCAGTGCTTTAATAGACCCGCTAATTCTGTATCTTCATTGAATAAGACTTCTTTAGGCTTTAAACGTTCTAACTCACCGAGTAAGGCATCGCTGCCTTTGAGTTCTTGTAAGCTAAAATAGCCCGTACTAATATCGACCACGGCGATGGCAAAGTTTTGTGCTTGCTGGTTGACAGCGATTAATAGATTGTCGCTGTGCTCATCGAGAAACGCTTCATCCGAAAGCGTACCAGGCGTGACAATACGCACAACTTCTCGTGCCACTGGTCCCTTGCTGGTAGCAGGGTCTCCGACTTGTTCACAAATAACCACGGACTCACCGGCGCGTACTATTTTTCCTATATAATTCTCAGCGCTATGGTAGGGGAAACCGGCCATAGGAATAGGTTCACCACCGGCTTTACCGCGTGCGGTTAATGATATACCCAGCAACTGCGATGCACGTTTGGCATCGTCAAAAAACATCTCATAGAAATCACCCATACGGTAGAACACTATTTCTTCGGGATGCTCAGCTTTAATTTTAAAATACTGTTGCATCATTGGAGTGTGTTGGCTTTTGGAGGCTGCGGTCATAGAGATGTCTTATAGGTTATTAAATAGTGGGCTGATTTTACGGTAAATAAGGGCAGATGCGTAGTGGCATTTGCAATTCTAGTCAGTGTTTAATTGATTAATACTCTGTAAAAAATCGACAATCAATTTATCGCGTTTTTCGCGTAATTTATCATCGCTAATTTTAGCGCTGATATCAGCCATTCCACGACTAAGTTGTGCGACAGTATCATCATCTAACTGTGCATCACCTAAATCATCCCACCACTGTTGCATAGGCGGACCTATATGTTTACAAAAGCCTGCAATGCCTTGTTCTCCACCGCCTAAGTGAAATAATGAGCTCGGTCCCATTGTTGCCCAGCGCAACCCGGGACCAAAAGCGACGGCTTTATCAATGTCTTCTAAGCTAGCAACATCTTCTTTGAGTAAATAGAGGCATTCTCGCCAAAGTGCAGCTTGTAGCCTATTGGCTATATGGCCGGTAATTTCTTTATTGAGCCTGATAGTCTGTTTACCTAAGGATTGGTAAAAGCTTTCAGCAGTATCTAAGACGGTATCGCCTGTCAACTGATTGCCAAGTAACTCTACCAGCGGAATTAGGTGCGGAGGATTAAAAGGATGAGCCAAGATCAACCGCGAGGGGTTACTAAAGCCTTTTTGTAGTACTGATAGCTCAATCCCAGAAGTAGAGGTCCCTACAATCGCCCGCGCAAGCAAATTTCCTTCTATTTGTGCATATAAATCATGTTTCAGAGAGATTCGCTCAGGAATGCTCTCTTGAACGAAGTCAGCATTTAAGACGGCGCTTGCAGGATCACTATCAAATTTTAATTTTTGTGTATCACCTGCATTAGGCCAATTAAGCGCTTTAAGAGTGTCAGTTGCGCTCTCTATAAATGCGCAGGTGTTTTGTTGGGTGGCAGGGTTTGGATCGCAGACAGTGACATGACGACCGCTCGCTAAAAAAAGGGCTGCCCAACTCATACCAATAGTGCCTGCCCCAATAACAGTAATGTTTTCAAAACTCTGCATAGAAACCTCCAAATGAAATTACTGTTTAATAGAGATGAATTAGGCGGGGCCTACATCATCAAGGGTTTGATTTTTCGCCCGCTCGGGCGCGAACTTGTAAAAATAAAAGTAACCAGTACTTCCCAACTTCACGAAGTGAAGGCTAAGCAAGGGGAACCGTTCCAGGGATTTTTATTGCTATTAAGAGGCTATCTATACAGGGCAGAGCGTCAGGGTGCAAGGGGAGTCTGATTAAGCTAGACAGGATAAAAAGGGTGATGAATGTAGAGTATTTAGAGGTATTAATGGCAGCCGCGCATTGGCGGCTGTCTATGGGGCGCTAGAAACTTCCCTTAATATTATTCTTCCTATCTAATCGCGTTTTCATAATGATGTGCGAAACTGTCGATTTGATGCCACTGAGTTCGTTCATTTGAGAAAGACATTGATGGAATTCTTCTATAGTAGGTGCCGATACAAATAACGACCAATCCCACTCTCCGCTCAACGAGTGAATTTCTTGGATGTACGGCATATGTTCCAAAGCTATGAACGTTTCCTTGAGTGCTTTATTTTCAGCGAGCACCATCACAATCGCTTCAATATTACGATGTAATTTGGCGGCGTTTAGTTTAACGCTATAACCTTGAATAACGCCGGCGTTTTCTAAGCGTTGAATACGTTCTTGAATGGTAGCCCTGGATACGCCAATTTTACGCGCCAACGAGGCATTGGACTCGCGGCTATTTAGCTGTAGTAATTCCAGTAATTGACGATCCTTGTCAGTAATTTTTATAGGCGAAAGATCTGCGGGGTTCTTCATTGTCATTGTGGCTATCTTTTTGTATCCGAACAAGGCCTGTAATTGGCGCTCGTGTGTGGTTTGTATCAGTAGAGCAATACATAGTAATACATAAAAGTTACTAGACCTAGCGCTCTGCGTTAACAGTCGGTGCATTTTGCAAAGAAAAATTATTTGCTAGGAGAGTAGACTGTCTTAGGCGTAAGCTAAACCGCAAAAAAAACCGGATTGAACGATAAATAGTCAGTGTGTAGGGCTTGTTTAAGCTGAAGTGGGGTAGTATAATTTCGCGCTCTTTTTAGTGAAATGCACTTTAAAGAGTAAAATACTAACCTCCTTGCTTTTGAATCTTGTTATTCAAAGGCTTTTTAACCCGTAGGGAGCTACAATGCGTCATTACGAAATCGTTTTTATGGTTCATCCGAACCAAAGCGAACAAGTATCAGGTATGGTTGAGCGTTACACTAACGTTATCACTGCAGCTGAAGGTACTGTTCACCGCATGGAAGACTGGGGCCGCCGTCAATTGGCATACCCAATCAACAATGCACACAAAGCACATTACATCTTAATGAACATCGAATGCGGCCAGGAAACTCTGGACGAGCTAGACAACATGTTCCGTTACAATGATGCGGTTCTTCGCAACATGGTAATTCGTCGCAAAGCTGCGATCACAGATGTATCTCCAATCAAAGCAGCTGAAGCACGTGAAGAACGTCGCCCACGCCGTGAAGATACTCGCCCTAAGCCAGAAGCAACAGAAGAAACTTCTGAAGCGCCAGCTGCACCTGCTGAAGCTGCAACTGCTGAGTAATTGAACCCAAGTTCACTAGGAGATATAAGATGGCTCGTTTTTTTCGTCGTCGTAAGTTTTGTCGTTTCACCGCTGAAGGTGTTACTGAGATAGATTACAAAGATCTGGATACGTTGAAAGGCTACGTAACAGAGACTGGTAAGATTGTACCAAGTCGTATCACAGGCACAAAAGCTCGTTACCAGCGTCAGCTGGCTACAGCTATTAAGCGCGCTCGTTTCATCGCGCTTCTGCCTTATACTGACAATCACCAGTAATTAAGGACTAAGCTTATGCACGCCCTTGCGCAGTTTATTTTAAAGGGTCGTACGCAGGCTATAGTTGTGGCGGTATCTGCCGCCTTGCTACCACTGTTGTTCTTTATAAGTGCAGCAGCAGTGAGCTTAGTGACTCTTCGTAAGGGAGCCGCTAAGGGAGCGTTCATTCTTGTCTGGGCATTGATTCCAGCAATAATGTGGGCTCGCCAGGGAGACTTCTCACCTATTATTGTCATAATGGGGAGTTACTTACTGGCAATAGTTCTGAGAAGTAGTGTGTCTTGGCAACGGGTGATACAAGTTGCGCTATTATTGACGCTGATTGCAGGTTTCCTGCAGCAGCAGTTCAATGGCGATGTACTGGCACAAGTTGTACAAGGTGTACAAAATTTGATGACACAATCGTCTGCAAAGAATGCTTTGTCAGGTGAGTCGCAATGGTTGCTACAGGCAACGTTAGGTGTCTTTGACGCGCTACATTTTGCGATGATGTTATCCAGTGTGCTTTTGGCACGGTGGTGGCAGTCTAAGTTGTATAACCCCGGTGGTTTGCAATTAGAGTTTCATCAATTACGCTTCTCTCCTGTATTTACTGTAGCGCTCATTGCGTTGACAG
>Ga0209291_1002570_pt1 | contig 14492 bp, 13 predicted proteins | sample GOMGulsemesocosm_FD_184633 | JGI IMG/M metagenome (GOLD analysis project Ga0209291, IMG submission 184633) | Methane-oxidizing microbial communities from mesocosms in the Gulf of Mexico - GOM9B Gulf of Mexico (SPAdes) (version 2) | ecosystem: Environmental > Aquatic > Marine > Cold seeps...
CTATAACTGCATTTCCAAATCCGCACATACCATAATTTTCATTTTGCTCTTTTACAGTTACTCCTTTTCGACTAAAATCAAAAGTTATGATACAGGATGGGGTCTTGTCGTGATCTAATTTATAAATCGATTTGTTTTTTGAATAATTTAAAGTATCAATGAAATCCCCTGAATTATAGCTGGGAGCGCCTCGGTTTATATAGAAGTTAATTATAATTTTTTTTTGAGTAATCTTCTTAACTTGAATTTGTCCATAGTAACCATAAGTATCTTCATTGACTATTCTAGTTTCGCTAACAAGGTCATAGGTTCCTGTAGGATCAATATATTCATCCTGTATTGTCATTGAAATAGATATTACTCCAAGAGTTAAGATTGAAAGTATAAGGATTAATTTTCTCATTTATATTCGGAATGCTTGCCAACGTTTAGCTATGAATAGTACGGAGTAGAGAAGGAGCGATCTTTCGTTTTGGTACAAGCCATAAGCTTTTGTTTTTTGTTTTTACTTTTTTGTTATTAAAGACCAAATCAAAAGATTTGGCGAGATATTAAAGAAATACAGGCTTTAGCGTAATTAACCAAAATCCGTATTATTTATAGGTGTTGTTGGCAAATCGTTTTTGATTATATAATAGTAAGTATTATTACATAGGTTTAAATACTAATCGCCATCCTTTATTTGGAATTCTAATTATTTCACCAAAATTAATGTCTTTCCCAGATTTATTTTGATCTGTTTTATTGTTTTTAGTGCATTGTATTGTAAAAACTGCATGAGCGAAATAATATTCGTCTGAATCAGCTATTTTTTCTAGATTAAATATCTTGCTGAACCTTGTTGTTTCAGGATAATTATTTTCTAGGATTCTGTAATTATATTTACAGTTGTAAAATTGACGGTCAACTTTGAAAACAAACCAATCTTTTTCAGGGATTGAAGAGTTTTTTATATATTTAGATTTGGCATAGTTTTCAGGGTAACCATATTTTTTATAAAGATTGACATATTCTTGTTCCGTAATGTAAAGGTTCACAAAATCTTCATATTTATCCACTTTCATTAAGTCCATTGCATTTAGGATAAAACTTTCTATTTCTTCTTTATGTGTATTTGTGTTAGTTTGAGAAATAGATAAATTAGTAGTTAAATAAATTACTATGGTTATGATTTTTATAATTTTCATGTAAGTGTATATTTTTAATGTATGCCAACAATTATATAAACGTAATTACGTTTATATCTTTTATATGGTGAATATAAGTTTTTTATTTACAACCGTTTGGGTTAAGTACTCTTATGATATTGTTTTTTTATAAAATATTAGCTGCGATTTATAATTTATAGATAAGTATTAATGATTTAGTGAAAATATCAATTATTACAACTCTAATTTTTAGATGTTCCCTATAATATTTTTAGGGGCGTTTTATGGTCAAAAAACAAACAATATTTTTTTAATAATCAGGTTGTCAGAGATTTATGTTTTTTTAATATTTAGGTTTGAATCTCTCTTAAAAAAACAAAACCCTAACAATGTGATTGTTAGGGTTTTATGCTAAGTTTCTTGTGACCTCGGAAGGATTCAAACCTTCAACCTCCACAGCCGTAATGTGGTGCACTATTCAGTTATGCTACGAGGCCGTTAAGCGTGTGCAAATATATTTCTTTTTAGAAAAGTGACACAATAAGTGACACACTATTTATGACCTGTGCCATTAATTTTTAACTCTAAAAATTAAACACAATGGCAAAACTCACATTTAAGCTAAGGAATAATAAAGATAATAGTGCTAGCATTCAATTATTCTTCAATTATGGTTATAGCAATAGGTTAAGGTATTCTACTGGCCTTAAGGTTAATAACAAAAATAACTGGGATGATAAAAGGCAGAAGGTAAAACGAGTAACTGAAGAAATTGACCATCTTAGAATAAACAACTTGTTAAATGAGTTAGAATACTATTTAGAAAAAGAATATTACAAACTCCTAGAGCAAAAAGAGGCTATTATTAATAATGATTTACTAAAAGAATTATGTAATGTTTTTTTTGGGAAAAGCAGTACAGAGAAGAAAGAAAGTAAATTAGAGTTATTACCTTTTTTTGACTGGTTTATCATAAACTACAGTACAAAACCCCTAGTTTCAACAGGAAAACCATTAAAGCATGGTACTGCTAGAACTTATCGAAACTCAAGTTCTTTATTAAAAAGGTTTAGTAATGATGTTTATCAAGTGACGTACGACAAGGTAGGTATAACTTTTTATTATGACTTTTTAAACTGGATGTATAAAAACAACTATAGTACAAATTATATAGGCACTCAAATTAAAATTTTGAAAACAATACTAAATGCCAGTTTTGAGCTTATGTATCATTCTAGTATCGAGCATAACAAAAGGTATTTCAAAAAACCTAATGAGCAAGTTTATAGTATATTCTTAAATCAGGAGGAACTTAATAAAATTAATAAGCTAGACTTTAGGAATACACCTACAATTAAAGTAAAGAATACATCCTTATATTTAAACGAAAGAAAACTTAATAATGCAAGAGATTTGTTTTTAATCTCGGCTTATACAGGGTTAAGAGTTAGTGATTTTAATAAACTTAAATTTGAGAATATAGTTCATTTAGAAGGCAGAAACTACTTCCAAATAATTACAGTTAAAAATGAGAAGCATCTTACTATACCAATTAACAGTATTGTTCAGAGTATTTTGAAAAAAAGAGAAGGAAATCCTCCTGAAAATGTTCCTAATCAGCATTTAAATTATGCCTTAAAAGAAATAGGGGAATTAGCTGGGATTGATTCTACAGTAATTATAGAAAAAACAACTGGTGGAGTAAAGGAAAAAAATAGTTATAAGAAATATGAGTTAATTACTAATCACACAGGAAGAAGGTCTTTTTGTACAAATGCCTATTTAGCAGGTATGAATACGATTGACATTATGGCTATAAGTGGTCATTCCACTGAAAAAGTGTTTTACAACTACATAAAAGTAAATCATTTAGATAGAGCTAAAAATATTTCTAAGCATCAATTCTTTAAATAACTACGAAATATAATTTACTCAATATATGTCAGGACATCGCTTTATATCGTCTACTGAGAAGTACTTACAAGAGGATTTAGATAGCTTACAGGAACTGATTAATTTGAAACATCCGTTTAGGTGAGTTGATTTAAGAATAAAAGATAAGGGCATATATATGGCATTATACATCCCCTATCTTTCCAAAAACTACTTGTGAGGACTTTAATTTAGGCACTATAATGAAGAAATAATCATTTCTTTTTTTTAAGATAAAATGCTGTATTTGATAGATGAAGGGTAGGAAGTAACAAAATAAACAGCTATTGGTAGCTCGTACATGTTAATGAGGTTTGAAGATTGTACAATAAAGTACACTTAAATATTAAAAAAGCACCTCCAAAGAAGTGCTTTCATAAATTTGATTATCCCCTTAATCAATATTCAATACGCTTTCTATTTTTGCTATGAAAATAAAAAGTATTACTTAAACTTAAACTATTAATATAGATTTACAATACTAAATTGTCAAACTGCAAAAAAACTAGTTGTAAGGAATAATATAGCATTTTTATAACGGACTGGAAACAAAAAGTTTGAATGGTAGAACATTGAAGCTAGATAGTAGTCAAGCCTTTGTTTTAATGCAGTATTTACAAGTAAACAGGCCAATACTTCAGAATCGTATAGGATATTTTCTAAAGCCTTATTTACTATGAATACGGATAGAGCTAGTTGCATAACTATTCTAGCGTGAAGGTATTAAGAAGTATGAATTTACGTGTAGCCAACCTCAAGAAAATACGTACTTCTGTTATTACATTATGATTGGAGAGACATAATTTACGTAAAGTTCAAGTAATGTGTGGTCACAGATTGATAACCAGCACAAAGACGTATCAAAAAAAGGATTACACCGAAATGTATCATGCTATTGCGAGTTTTCATCCAATACAATAGTTATACATATAAATAATGAAGCTCATTTTAAATAAAAAAAAGGATAGACAAGATGTTACTCTGTTTATCCTTTTTACCCCCAAAAAAACTTACTTAAGTTAAATATACATCTTTTGTATAATTAATCCAAATTAAAATATATTTAATACTCAGAAAAAGATATGTTTTATTGTTATTTTTTTAAAACTTTAAATACTTCAGCATTGTTTTTTGATTCAATTTTCAAAAAGTATACTCCAGTTGGCAAATCGTTAAAATTCAAAATCTCATTAGAATTACTTGTCTGTATTGTTTTTAAATGTTTCCCCGAGATATTAAATAATTCAATATTTATAATGTTCTCATTTTGGTCAAGTTCAATGGTTATTTGGTTAGTAGTAGGATTAGGGTATATTTTTATTTGTGTTTTTGTACTATCAAGCTGGTTATCATTAACTCCTAATACTGTTCCTAGATTACCCTCTACAGTATATCCCCATAAATCACTTACCTTAACAATAAAATCATCATTTGTATATGATGGAGGTAAGTTATTAATGACAAAATCATAAACAAAAGCTACATTATCATTAGTGATTGGAAAATGTGGATATGTATATGTTGATAAATCGGAATCTCTTTGTGGCGATGCTGGGTATATGGCTGGCATATTTACTTTTTCATTTTCATACCGACTCATTGCAGTTTGCTTGCCATTAAATTGGTACGCAAAAACACTAACATTGGGAATACAATCATGATTGTCTCTGATTGCTGAACCAGTATCGTATGCTTCTTCTTTATTAAAAACAACACTAAAAGTATCATTTATGAATTTAACTCGATTGATTGTTTCATTAAAAGGCCAAGTGATTCTAAACAAAGCACTGTCATCCCAATTATGTAGAAGCTCTATTGTAGCATTTGTAAGAGGCTTAAGTACATTCGGGTAAAGAGTTGGGGCAAATAACCTTGCTGTATGAACAAAAGAATTCCCATTAACTGGGTGATTGGTTTCTGTACTAAGGTGTAGATGTACGCTAGTTGTTTTTCCTATGTCTCCCATAACACCTATTACATCACCTTTGCTTATTGAAATACTATTTGGCGGAGCAGATTCAGCCGTAGTAGGCAATGTACCAAGGCTACTTAAATGACGATAATTAATTTTAATATTGCCTCCACAAGCTTGAGATGGTGTGTTGCAAGTCACTTGAACACTTCTACCCCCTGGGGTTAGTTCTAAATCGGCATCAAGTCCGTTAACTACTTCACTAATGATACCATCACACATACAAGTTATTTCAATTCTATTGGAATTGTCATATACTGTTCCTTGATATACATGGTTCTGCCAATAATCAAATCCACCATGATTATCAGTTTTTGAGCTTGTATTACTTAGATATCGATGTCCATAACTAGCTTTTAGATATACACCATCGTTTGGTGGGGTAAAACTACCTATACTGAAAATATCTGAATTAATTGGATATGCAAAATTATAGTGTGTCGGGTCTAACTCTATGTATGGAAGACTGGCATCTCTATATGTTGTGACATCCATGTTTTGAGCGAAACTTACTGTAACAGACAGATAAATAAAAAAGGCTAAAACTGTTTTTTTCATAAATATTAGATTTCCTTTTTTGGCAGTATTAATTAGATATAAATCCTATACTAAAGTACATATTCAATTTAAGCTTTACTGATAATGTAATATGTAGTTATCCACAACGTATTATATTCATTTTACGTTCTTGTAAAATACAAGTGGCCTAAAAAACTACTCGGGATGATACAGCTATTTTTTGCTAGCGATATAATACCCCTTTGGGTTGAAACAAATTAAGGTCATTCTAATGAGCTGTCTTGTGTATTTATAGAGTAATTATTATAATGCAGCTAGAAAATATTCGAAACTACCTTATAGCTATTAAATAGGGGTTTTAGAGGTTGTTTATGAGTTACTTGGGTATAATAAAACAACTATCATTTAGGAATATTATACCAAGGTTGTTAAGAATGAAGTTAGCTAGGTGGTTAAATAATGTTATAAACAAGTATTTGTTAATAAATAATTAATGTTACCTGTGTTTTAACGAATATTTGAGTTGTGTATCAGATATTTGTGTTTTTTATCCAATATTTTGTTAATGATTGTTAATTTTTTTTATAGATTTAGCATAAGCAACATTAAAATTTATTTAATTATGAAAAGAGATAATTCTACTTTCGTTCCGTTGCCTCGAAAAACTTCATTACATATTGACTCCCAAGTCAATAATTTTAAAAGAATAGCGCACTCAAAAAATGCGTTAAAATTAGAACACATACAAGTATTTTTCTCTATTAACTTGATAGAAGAAAATTTAAGTATGGATATTGAAACACTCAATATCATCAAGTTATGTGGTTATCATTCATTTTTTGCCCCCCCTAGTAAGCAGTAAATTATTTTAACATGAGAAATTTATAACAGCAAATTTATTTTTGATTGTTGTACCGACATTCATATAAAATTTTTTCAACTATTGTATTTGAAGAAGATTCTTGTGTCCATTTTTTAACCAAACTAATACACTTTTAAATTTAAACATTATGAAGAATTTAATATATATATTCAGCCTAGTACCATTTTTTATTTTCTCTCAAGTAGGAATAAATACAACTACTCCTATTGAAACATTACATGTAGAAGGAACACTTTGTGTGAGTAATACAACCACTAAAACACCAGATAAGATATCAGGAACAGACCCTAATGGAGTGTTAACTGATGTTGTTGTAGGAACAAATCTTCAGCTCGTTGGTAATGTTTTAAATGCAAATGGTTCAGGGTATTATTTTGTAGCGGATAAATCAATACCCGGGGCAACTCCTGGAGAATTATATAATAACCTTGATATAGATTTGCCAGGCGTTAATATATCAAAAACATTATTTAGATTATTAGATAGAACAGGAAATTATACCCTAACAGGAATTTCAGGAGGAACAAACGGGAGGCATATTGTATTATTTAATGTGTCTTCAAGTAATTTTAAACTTACTAACGAAGATTCAAATTCATTACCTATTAATAGGATAATAACATTAAAAGGTGGTGCTATTGCTACAAGTGGACAAGGAACTGCTGAGTTAGTTTATGATGGAGCATTGCAACGTTGGATAGTTATTGCTTTAAGAGATTAATATATAATTGTACAAAAGTAAATTAAGATTTTCTAGAGTGTAAGGAAAGATATATTTTGTTAGCGAATCACCTTCCATACTATGTGGACATTAGTTTAAATCCCCAAAAGGTGGACTTACTATATTTGACTGGACACCAAGTTAAGAGATTAATTTATTAAGTTTATATTCGCAGATTATTCCAAATCAAATCTCGTATATAATACCTCATTTTACTTTCTAAAGTTAAGTGTGTATTTCCCCTCGTTTTTTTAATAACCTACCATAAATATTTTTAGTTAATACCTCATTAATAACTATTGGTTATGAAAAACAAATATTCACATCGCTCTTATAAATACTTGCTATTAGTGAGTGTTTTTCTCTTTGTAATAAAATCTAGCGGACAAAATTTCGCCGATAAAAGCTATTATTTGATAGATAGTTTAAATTTAAATGATTTAGTAGCGAATGAAAAAGAACTGATTCATAGTTCATTAGCAAAATTCCATAACACTAAAACTCAAGAACTCAAATTAAAAGCAATAAATACTATTGTTGAAAATTCATGGAATGATAACGTATGGCATAAATACAACCAATGGATGTATGACTTTACAACTCAGGAATTGAAATCAATACTCCCAATATCGAATAAAACAAACTTAAATAATAAGGAAAAAATGTTTTTAAAATATTATTCAAACTCGTTGAATAATTTAGGGGTAATTTATAATACAGAAGGGGAGTTACCTAAAGCGTTGGAATATTATTATAAAAGTTTGAATCAACGTGAGCTGATAAAAGATAGCCTTGGTTTAGCAGAAGCATTGTCTAACATTGGGAATATTTATGCGACGCAAGGAGATATAGAAAAGGCACTAGAGTTTACAGAAAAGTCTTTAGACATATCAAAATTAATAGGAAGTGAGGTACATGGTATTATACTAAGTAATTTAGGACGTTTATACCGTAAGAAAGGGAATAAGGAAAAAGCGATATTCTATTATAAAGAAGGCTTAATGTTAAATAAAAAATTAAATAATGTTGCCGGTGTTGTTAACTCATTAAGTCTTATAGGATTAATTCATGAAACAGATGGGGACTTTGATAAAAGTTTAACTTATTTATTAAAAAACATAATAATTTTAAAAGAAAGTGGAAACCAAAATGGTTTCATTACGACATTAACTAATATTGCTCGTGTTTATTATAAAAAAGGAGAAATAGTTAAAGCTAAAAATTATGGAGAAAGAGCAATGGCATTATCGAAAAATCAGGGTGACCCTCAACAACTTTTGATTGTATCTAGTTTATTATCATCAATTTATCAAAAAGAGAATAATTGGAAAAAAGCATTTGAAATGGAAACACTTCATTTTAAAATGCAAGATAGTATTCAAAATACGGAAATTGAAACTAGTTTAATTAAACAAGCATCTAAATATGATCTTGATAAAAAGCAACAAGAAATAGCGTTATTATCAGTTAAAAATGAAGTGCAAGAGTTAAAGCTTAATAGAAATAAAGCATCAATTTTATTAATTTCCATAGCACTATTATCTGCTTTAATATTAGCTTTTTTGGCGTATAGAGGATATAAAGAGAAACGATATATTAACAAACTTTTGAAACGTCAAAAAAAAGAGATCAGCAGAAAACATGATGATAAAAAAATCATGCTTAAGGAAATTCATCATCGCGTAAAAAACAACCTTCAGGTGGTCTATAGCTTGTTACGGATGCAGTCAAGTAAAAATTCAGATAAAAAAGTTATTAATGTATTTAAGGAAACACAAGGTAGGGTACTTTCGATGGCTAAATTGCATGAAAAAATGTATCAATCGGGCGATTTAAAGTGTTTGAATGCTAAAGAGCATATCACAATGCTTATTGAGGGAATTGTAAAAAATAATACCTTAGAAAAAGAAGTAAAACTAAATTTAGCTATAGATGATATTTATTTAGATTCCCAAATAATGATGCCTTTAAGTTTAATTATCAACGAAATGATAACCAATTCATTAAAATACGCGTTTGAAGGCAGAAAAAAAGGAACCATAACGGTAAAACTTAATTCAACAGCACCAACCACAAATGAATTGTATATAGCCGATAACGGTGTTGGATATACTCCTAAAAAAGTATCCGAAGGCTTAGGGGTAAAACTCATAAAATCCTTTACACGACAACTTAATGGTACTTTAGAAAAAATATCAGATAACGGAACAGCGTTTAAATTGACTTTTGAGGATGTCATTTCTTAAGTATTTATAACTTGCCTAGTTAATGCGACATAACCCAAATTTATCTGTTTACTCAAAAACAACACTTATACCCGACTTTGGATAGAATTCAACAAACTATCATCTGATTGCTGGAATAGGCTGTTAGGAAGGGGATGAAGGTGTTGTGTGGTGGTGTTTACTCCTCCTCGTCTCAAGTAAATCTTCAGGTTTGATTACAATCCATTTTACTATGTGTAGTATGCTCATTATTATTGTTATTCCTGTTATGCTTATTAGTATTTCTATCATTTTGTTTTTTCTTTTATACGCAATCAAAGTATTTCACTGCGAGTTTCTGAAAGTTGGTTAGTGTACTATTTTCTGTAAATATTGTATTGTTGTTTTCTAGTAGGTACTTATTAGACTCTCGAGTTATTTCTTCGCCGATTCTTAACTCTGAATAGCTGATACATTTAATATTCTCTTTACTGAAGATTATGAAATTCGCATTCTTATACGGATAGTCGTTTCCCCCAATGCAGTCATAAGTGAATTCCCCACTCTTCCTGAATTTGACCTCCAAGTAATGTATGCTCTTGTTCTCAGGATGTAATATTACAAAATCTGGTGTCTTCCTGATTTCTAGTATAATGTCGTTTGGTTCTATTTCTTTTAGTCTAGGCATTATAGAAGCAATCTGTGTCTCAACTCCATACCTGTAGACCTCGTATCCAAGGTTTGTAAATAACTGTTCGGTTATTGTCTCCGCAATTCTTCCTTTGATCAGATTCTCATTGAAGAATAGTTCTTGTTGTGTCATCTTATGTTGTATGTATAAAGGGGTTTTACTTATTTAGAGAAGTAGGTAAACTCTCTGCGGACATATCCAACAAAGAACCTTAATTTTTATGCAACATACCTCAAACACCACCACCATCAAATCACACCAATTCTTCTACTTAAAGATACGGAATATCCGCCTTTTTAGAAAAGAAGTTAGTGTTCTACTATATTAAAAAGGGTACTTTAAATAAGGGAATTATTTATTGTTGAAATTGAGTAATAAGAAGAAATTTATACACATGTTTTTCTAGTAATTAATCTCGTAGTATATTTACTTTAAATAAAATATTGATTAGCGTAAGCTATTTATTCTTGTTATCGAAAACTGGTAATTTTTAAACTCACAAGATGAATAGAACTTATGCTCACGCTATGGCGTGGGCTGAGACTATTTGTGAGTGGGTATACCAGTACCTCGATAGCGGTAGGCTTCAGTTCCACGCTTATTTTTTGTAACAACTTCACTTAGGAATTGGGTGTTTAAATCATTTTAAAATGAAACATCTAAAAATTATTACATTACTACTAACTTTATTAGTTACAACTTTGAGTTTTTCACAAACTAAAGATTATTTTAAAGACGGCTTCAATGCTGGTTATACCAATACTTGCAAAAAATACGGCGATGGTCGATGTAACTTTGGAGACCCAAACCAATGCAAAGTTGTACCCAGAAACTCTACCTATGAAAAAAATGTAAACCAGAAGTTGTATCAAGATGGTTACGAATGTGGAGTTATGCAGGCTATGGAATATGTCAACCATTTAAAATCTCAAACTTCCAACTCAAGTACTAACAACGTTGGAAATGCAGAAGAAATTAAAAAGGCTTCAGACATAGCTATGCAAAAAGAGATTGATAGAGTTAACAAAGCAAATGCTGAGCAAATAAAGAAAATAAAGTATAACGACAACAAGCATAGCAGAACCACTATTAACTCTATTAGTCTCCAACAGAAAACTAGTCAGAAAAGACGAGAAAGTGCTGTAAACAAGTCCGCTGAGCGTTTCTCAAGTACTCTAGGAAATCTAAACTCAATAATGCAACAACAAGCTAGAGCAAACTTTCAGGTTGAGACGAATAGAAGAAGTCGTGTTGCAAATAATTTTATAAATGACAACAGCCAGAAGATCGCTAGAATTAAAGAATTGTACAGTAAGATTCCTAAATCTAAGTTTTCAAAAAAGTTGACTGGGTTGTATCGTGGTAACGTGATTGTAACCAAGGAATATACATTGTTGCATAATCAGGAATCTTCAAATGTTATCGATTGTTACGTTAGTGTAATATCTGGTATTGTTGTTGACGTTTATTTGTTTGGGAAGAAGGAGATTACTTTAGATGCCCCGAACCAACAACCAGAAAACTCGAAGTTGTCAAATGGAATAGTGAAATATACAAACTACAACACTTTTGAAGAAACTACAGTTGTGTTACTTGAGCCATACCTCAAAAACGGTGATTCTTCTCTAGGAGTTATTGAAAGTGGAAACAATATTTCTTGGGTTTAGTTCTACAGCAACAAGAAAAAATACGAAGGAAGAACTTTGTTTATTCAGGAACTTGACCGAAATGGAAACGTTTTAAGAGAGTTTAACACCAAAGTGATATACGCAAAGAAATCAAAAGAATTGAACAAAGAAACTACTGGAATAGCGTTTAATTCTGGTAACACTATAAATGTTTTCAGTGATACTACTTTGTCAAGGTTTGGTGACATGAAAGCTTTTGCAGTTACTCCAAATATTGTTAAAAAGGCTATGAAAAATGATGAGCACAGAGCAGTTAAAATAATGAGGATTATAGAAAATTAAAATAATATTAAATATTTAAAGTATGTTTTGGATTATATTTATTGGTGGAGTTTTGATTTACTTGTTTGTTTCTACTAAAAAAGATGAAATAAGTAAAGTTAGTAGTCATGGAGGCTTAGAAGTTAAATATAGAGTTTTACTAAATTACTTTATGGAGATTCCTAATGTGCGAGTAGAACGAAAAAGTAGCACTTCTATAATTTTAGCTATAAAAGACGCAAATGTGGTGACTCGTTACACAATTAGTCATGGTTTTGGCGATGTTCATGTGTATTGGGATCATAATAGTGCAATGTTTGGTAAACATTCTTTGAGTTGGTGTTTTCCAGAAGACTACTCTCAATACTTGATGTTATCTACTATTGAACATGAGTATGAAGAGTATCAAAAAAAAATAACAAAAAAAATATTTTAAATTTTGTGTGTATGTAGGTCTTAGAAACCACATTAAATCGACCCCCACCCAAGTATCTCTTATTTCGGCTGTACGCCCCATCAAATTTTGAAACTTGAGGATATTCGATATAAGCCTTCAAACTATTTCCAAATTCTTGTAGAAAGAAAGCCTGTGAGACACTATGTACTGTGTTTTTACAGGCTTTTTTATTCTATGCTTGGATCCTTTCTGCTCTATATATACACGTAAACGTAATTTTGTTTTTATGTAGTTTATTATCAGTCAATTATACTACTATTCTGTATGAGTTTTTGGCAAGGTTGTTGATACTTATTTATGAACTTCTTGTTTCCAACCCACAACATTTTAAAAACCAAAACACAACACAATTTATGAATTGCGAGATAAACTTATATGACAATGTTAAAAACCCAGATGTAAAGGGTAAAATGAATATCGAAGACATATTACAAAAAATTAAGAATCCAGATGAAAATACTAAAGATGAAATCAAGTCAGCAAGATTTATTTTAAAAAAATTAGGTAAAGAACAATACGATAAAGTAAAAAAAAACATTACCCTGTTGTACTTTCAATTTCTTATTCAATAAAAGAAAAACTAACGAAAAGCTATTAGAAGCTACTGGCTTAATTTATTTAGACCTCGATTATAATATTGAGATAGATTTCGATAACGAGTATATTTACGCAAGCTGGTTATCACTTTCTAAAACTGGTAGGGGGATTCTAGTTAAGGTTGATGGTTTAACTTTAGATAATTTTAAAGATACTTATAATTTCATTGCTGGTTTACTTAATATAGATGCAGATGATAATGCGAGAAAAGCTACTCAGTTTACGATACTTAGTTATGATCCGGATATACATATTAATAATGATTCTATAATAGTTAGTGCAGTAGAAGATACTATGCTTGAAAAAAAAGTGCACAATACATACACAATAAGAAAAGAAAAAGAATATGTTGTTGATGAAAAGTGCAATAATTTTAATAGCCTAAAATATAACAACTTCTATGATATAGACTTTGAAGGAAAAGACTATATAGAGTTTGAAGATGAGAAAGGTCTTTTTGCTGAACTATACATTCCTAATAAAATACATACAGGTGAAAGGAATACTAAATTAACTTCAATAGCTCATCAATTAAGGGCTTTTAATCCTAACCAAACAAAAGAAGGATTTAAGCGATTTATTTCAGGAGTTAATAATAGTAGATGTGAAGTACCTTTATCAAAAAAGGAGATAGAATGTATTATCGAAAATAAATTTAGTAAAGAAAATATTCATCCGATTTTAAATAAAACAAGAAGACTTATTTTTGACCCAAATTCAAATTTGTCAATAACTAAAAGAAGGAAAATAGTAGGAAAATGTATAGGCAAGGTTAAAATTAAAAAAACCTTATCTAAACTAGAAAAAGTACTTAGTAATTGGGATTCAAAAAAGCATGGAAAAGCAACAAATGCGTCTATTTCTAAATTATCAGGTGTATCTAGAAACATAGTAGGTAAACATATAGAGGAGTTCAAAAATCAAGTTGACCATTTAAATGTTCAATATTTATTCTTAGAAATAGAAAGGAAAATAGCATTAGATTTATATAGAGAGAACTATAATCTAACTAGAGCTAAAAAACCAATTTTTTTATCGGCGTACAAAAATAAAAAGTTAGAGGATTTATTATTAATAGAAATGATTGAAAACAATTTTTTTAAAGAAGCTTCTTAACTTTCTTAAAGTATATAATACTAGATTACAAAGTATTATAATTGATAACGCTAAAAATTGAATTTTTTTATTATTTTTATAAGGAATTATTGGACAGGAAAGATAGTGACACAGAAAGTGACACATTTGTAAATGAAAAAATCACAATCCCTTTATTTTAAAGGAAGTGTGATTTTATTTTGTGACCTCGGAAGGATTCAAACCTTCAACCTCCACAGCCGTAATGTGGTGCACTATTCAGTTATGCTACGAGGCCGTTAAGCGTGTGCAAATATAGTTATATTCTGTAATTACGAAACTAAA
>Ga0209291_1002572_pt1 | contig 14483 bp, 23 predicted proteins | sample GOMGulsemesocosm_FD_184633 | JGI IMG/M metagenome (GOLD analysis project Ga0209291, IMG submission 184633) | Methane-oxidizing microbial communities from mesocosms in the Gulf of Mexico - GOM9B Gulf of Mexico (SPAdes) (version 2) | ecosystem: Environmental > Aquatic > Marine > Cold seeps...
AAAGGGCTCGTCACTTGGCATTAATGCCATATGTAGCTGATTTATTAAAATAATAACGTAGCAACCATGGAAATTATATTAAAAAAAGATGTTGAATATGTAGGGTTTGCAGATGACGTTGTTACTGTAAAAAACGGTTACGGAAGAAACTGTTTAATCCCTCAAGGACTTGCAATTTTAGCAACACCTTCTGCAAAGAAAGTGTTAGCTGAAAACTTAAAGCAAAGAGCTCATAGAGAACAAAAGTCAGTAGATGATGCTAATAAAATAGCTGAATTATTGAAAGCATTAGAAATCAAAATTTCTTCAAAGTCTGGTGACGGAGGGAAATTATTTGGTTCTGTAAACAATGCCGACGTTGCTGAGGCAATTGCTAAAGGAGGTCAATCATTAGAGAAAAAGTTCATTACTGTTGCCGGAGGTAACGTAAAAAGAGCTGGGAAATACATAGCAAAAGTAAGATTACATCGTTCTGTTGTAATTGATTTACCTTTTGAAGTTGTAGGAGAAAAATAAGAATGATTTTATCATTATAAATAGAAGCCACGATTTTAATCGTGGCTTTTATTGTTTTTAAAATTAAACAAATGAAATACCAAAGACTGAGCAAAGAACAGTTAAGTGAAATGCATAAAGAGTTTATTAACTTTTTGGCATCGCAAACTATAACAGCGGCAGAATGGGAAGATATTAAAAAAGAAACCCCAGAAGTAGCAGAGCAAGAATTGGATGTGTTTTCTGATTTAGTGTGGGAAGGTGTATTGACTCAAGTAGAGTACGTGGAACATACATCGCCTCAGCAAATGCATTTATTTCACATGGCAGAAAATGACATGCAGGTGATAGCTGTGCAGTTAAAAAACGAAGTAGATTTAACTACTAAAGAAGGGTTTGCTTGGTTGCGAGAAAACTTAATGAATGATGAGGTTGAGTTTTTACAAGCTAAAAAAGAGTACTCAGAAGATAGAAATGCTGATAAATTCACTTTAATTCAACAGGGGGCAGTGATTTCAAAAGGAGATTTATTTCAATACTTTCATAAATTAGTTAGTAAATAAAATAATAATTACGATTTTTGAATTACGATTTAATCGGTTATTTCTACAATAGGAGAAATCAAATCAGATTATATAGTTGTTATTAATTGAATCGAAAGAATTTGAGGTTAGGTTTTTAGCTTCTATATGAATAAGTACGAATAAAAAAACAAAGAGTTCTTAAGGTGGTTGTAATCATTAAGAGCTGTTATTATATATTAAACAATGGCACAAAAACCAAGTTTACCAAAAGGGACACGTGATTTTACTCCTGAACAGGTGGTAAAACGTAATTATATTTTTGATACGATTAAGGATCAGTTTAAAAAGTTTGGATTTCAACCTATTGAAACGCCAAGTTTTGAAAATTCTGACACTTTAATGGGGAAATATGGTGAAGAAGGAGATCGTTTGATATTTAAAATATTGAATTCTGGTGACTATTTAAAAAAGGTCGACGAAAATTTACTGGCTGATAAAAATAGTCTGAAAATTACTTCGCGTATTTCGGAAAAAGCATTGCGTTATGATTTAACGGTGCCTTTTGCTCGTTATGTAGTGCAGCACCAAAATGAAATAGAATTCCCGTTTAAGCGTTATCAAATTCAACCAGTTTGGAGAGCGGACAGGCCTCAAAAAGGTAGGTTTAGAGAATTCTTTCAATGTGATGCTGATGTGGTAGGTTCTGATTCACTTTGGCAAGAAGTAGAATTTGTGCAGTTGTATGATGCAGTGTTTACGGCTTTGGGATTAAACGGAGTTACTATAAAAATTAACAACCGTAAAATTTTAAGCGGAATTGCTGAAGTAATTGGTGCTTCTGATAAATTAATCGATTTTACAGTTGCTTTAGATAAGTTAGATAAGATTGGTGAGGATGGTGTAAAGAAAGAAATGCTTGAAAAGGGAATTTCTGAAAGTGCTATTGAAAAAGTGCAGCCTTTGTTTGGTTTTACTGGAGGTTTTGTTGCAAAAATAGAACAATTAAAATCACTGTTGGCTACTTCTGAAACAGGTATGAAAGGAGTAGAAGAGTTGCTGTTTGTTGGTAATGCTATTGAGTCCTTGGGGTTGTCTGCAGCTGTATTAGATTTAGATGTGACGCTAGCTCGTGGTTTAAATTACTATACAGGGGCTATTTTTGAAGTATCAGCACCAGAAGGTGTTAAAATGGGTTCTATTGGTGGTGGAGGAAGATATGACGACTTAACAGGTATATTCGGATTAAAGAATGTAAGTGGGGTGGGGATATCATTTGGTTTGGATAGAATTTATTTGGTTTTAGAAGAATTGAATTTGTTTCCGGAAACGGTACAAGGAACAGAAAATATACTGTTTATCAATTTCGGAGATCAAGAAGCGTTGTATTGTATGAGTGCTATAAAGCAATTGCGTGCAAGCGGAATTACTGCTGAGTTATATCCATCATCGGCTAAAATGAAAAAACAAATGAATTATGCGAACAAGCGTAAATTTCCTTATGTTATTTTAGTAGGTTCTGAAGAGATGGATAACAATGTATTTACTGTTAAACATATGAGCGATGGTGCGCAGCAAAAATTGAATTTAGAAGGGTTGATTAAACTGTTTTAAATTTTTTAATGAATATATAAATAAAAAGCCTTTCAAGTATTTGAAAGGCTTTTTATTGTAGGAGTATATATGTATTAACAATTCTTTGTTTTTGAGTCAAATCTATAAAGAATAACTTCAACGTTTTGGTCGCTTAAAGCGGTATAGTTTCTTTTAAAATGGGTAATGGAGCGCTTTAAGCTATAATAGTTTTTTATTTTAGGAGGGTCATTAGTTATCCAGGTAAGAATCTTCGAATTGGGGAAATTCTTTTTCATAAAAGTATAATCTTTTATGTTAGATGATATGAAATCAATTTTATTTGAATTAGTTAGGTTTTTTATTAATTGAGATTGTTTTAAAAGAGAGTCATTTTTAAAGTCATTAATATTTGAAGGCAAGTAATAAGAAGTTTTGAAGTTTTTATTTGAAAATGCTTCTAAAAAGAAAGGTTTTGATGACTCAACAATGATTGTTTCAGGGTTAATGTTTAATGTTTTTACAATTGAATCTAGTTTGTTTGCAGACTGTTGGTAATTTAATTCATTAAGGTTTTTGTAATCGAGCCAAATACCAAAATCAGTATAGTTTTTTTTTGTTTTTAAAAAATCAAATAGTGATAAATTTATAGATTTAGCAGGCGGGTGATTAACGTCAAAACTATTATTTGTCGAATTAAAAACTAAATCTAGTTCTATTCCTGAAAAAACGTCATACGTCTCTTGATACTTTTCAATGCTATTTACCCTATGAGCCCATATTTTTGAAGAAAATAGTGCTTGAAAAATTTTATTTTGAAAATTAAGAACTAAGTAGAATAGTATTACTATAGTTATTAAAAACTTGAGTTTATTGTTCTTTAGAATTAAAATAAATGTCATAATCTTTATTGTTTGTTAGGAGTCTTTCTTTTTGGATATGCTTTTTGTTGATGATGCTTTTTGTCGGGTCAAATTCTTTAAAATTTACCCTTGAAAGATCGCTTAAAGTGTATATTAAGTTTTCGGTTGATAATTTACTGTTTTCATGAAAAACAAACTCATTTTTATGTCGTTTAAATTTTTCAGAACACCATAAAATAAAAGGAATATCATACATGGGTTTAGTTCCTTTAGTTTCGGTATGGCAGGCTAAATCAATTGTTTCGTATACGTCTTCTCCATGGTCAGAAAAATAAAGTACAAAAGAGTGTGAGTTGGTTAGTTTAGTTCCTTCAATTATTTTACTAACAACAAAATCATTATATAGGACGGCGTTGTCGTAAGAATTTATGATGTCGAAAGCTTTCTTGTGTTTAAATTTAGTTTTAGGGGGGGGGTGAATTTTTGAAAAGATTTAGGGTATCTATTGGAGTATTCTCCATGTGTACCCACAAGGTGAATAATAATAAGTTTTTTGTTAGATTTTTGTTTAAAATCTTATTAAAGGGCTTTAATATTTTTTCGTCTAATGATTCGTTACTAGAGCTTGATGTGTTTATGAAAACTTGCTCGTCACAGTTGTTTGAAATAATAGTTGTAGTTGTTTCGCTTATACCCATCGGATTTTGGTTTGATATCCAATATGTTTTAAAACCAGCCTTGTTGAATAGTTGAATTAATGATCCGTTATATTTTTTATCTGGGTAATGATAAGATGCAAGTGTAAGGACTTTTTCTAGGGAGCTTATAGTGTGTGTGTGTGTGTGTGTGTGTGTGTGTGTGTGTGTGTGTGTGTGTGTGTGTGGGATGACATCATTATATATGATCAGATCGTCCTTAATCTTGTTTAGTTGTGGATTAGTGTCTCTGTGATAATTATATAACTGCATATGATTTTTCGTGGTAGATTCACCAATAATTAAAACATACGTATCGTTATCGTTATTGTTTGCGTGTTTTACTTCAGAAAAATCCCCTCCGAATCTATCTTGTGTAACTTCATCAAGCTTTTTTTTATTAACTAGGTAATTGTCTACTGCTCTGTATACAGTATATGGAAATGTATTTGCTCTTATTTTATGATTAGAAAGTAAAATAAAAATCATCAATAAAGATAGAATATTAAACTTAACACTCTTTTTTTCTGAAGTGTTTTTGGCTATTAAAAATATACTTATTAATGTAGCGAGTGTTATAATTGCTAAGATGAGTATTATTTTTAAGTCAATATACATTGATAAAAAATCTAAGGTTTCGTTTGAGTTTGATTCGAAAAAGATGAAAAGTGTAGATGATTTAATGTTGTCGTTAAATAAGTAAAAATGTGCTATTTGAATAGACATAATTATATTAAAAAAACAACACCTATTATCTCAAATAGAATGAATGTTTTTTTGTAATTTAATAACCGACAGACTAGTATAATTGTTAAGGCTAATAGGGTGTTTCCGTAGATTGCATATGTGTTTATATGTTCTCCATAGATAAAAATAGATAATAGAATAGGGAGCCAAAATCCAATCTTTTTTAAAGTTTTTAGTAAAAAAGTCATTTTCTTTTTTTATTACCTTTAGTTAATGTTTTGTCTCTATAAAATTAATTGTTTTCAAGAAATAAAGCTTGTAAAGATAATTTATTCCATTTTAAGCATCTATTTTTTTGTTGAAAAAAAGTAGTTGCGCTTGGGGTTAAAATGGATAGGTTTATTTCTGCTGTATGTGAGATAAATGTTTTTCTATTTTAAAGAGTGAGATTTACAAAATTGTGTAAAAAGAAAGCATTTCTTTTAGTTGTAATATGCTTTAAAACAGTGCATAAAAAAAGCCTTAATCATATGATTAAGGCTTTTTAAGTAGCGTGAGGCAGATACTAGTTCCATTTTTTAAAAACCTTAAATATTTATAAATCAGTTTGTTATGTTTTTGTTTTGTTGAGTACAAACGCTGTATTGACACAAATTTGACACGCGTCAATGTCTGAAAAAAGCTATAAAATATAGCTTTAGCGAAGTTTCGGAATGTTTTTAGTTGTTGTTTTCTGGAGGTAGTTCCTTCAATATTATCTTTTGTAGTTTCATCATCATTTCGGAGTTTTCTTCTCCAACAGTGATCTCTAATACTAGTCTGTCTTTACTGCTTTCCATGGCTCTCTTCAATTAAGGTTGATAAATACTCTTTTACTTTTGAAGTTTTTAAGGCTTTTAATACTACGTCCACCATTGGGTCGGTACCGTATGATATTCCTGGTTCTGAAACCGAACCTGCTGAATTGCTTAATTCTGGGTTTCCTTCTCCATATAGCAACCAATTTACGTTTAAATTAGGGAATCCTTTTTTAATTTTATTTAAAACATTCAGTCCAAGTTTCCTCTTATTATTCAAGATAATAGTGAAATTGTTGTAAACAATGTCATTATCACTACAAAATTGTTTTTTTGCAACTCCTTGCTTTTCAACGTAATAAGTTAGCCTTTCGCCAATAGTATCCATAAATATTTAAATTACTTCCAAAAAAGTTAGTTGCATCCAAAAAAGGATGTTGCATTTGAATTATCAAACTAATAGTAAACTAATAGTTTGTTTATAGTAAATGTAGCGATTATTAACCTAATAAGAAATAGTGATTTTCCATGATAACAAACGCGCAAAGAAAGAAGTTTAAAAAGGTGCTTAAGGGTAGGTTTAGCAAGGATGTTCTGACAATCTTAGAAACAAAAGGAGTAGTAAATGAGGAGGGGAAGCCATTCTCTGTAAGTTTTATTTCACACGTTTTTAACGGTAGGTATGACAACGAAGATATTGAAATAGCAATTTTGGAAGTTTATCAAGAAAGGAAGTTGTTGTTATCAAAAAGGAATGCAAAGTTAGACGATGCCTTAAAAAAATAAACCCGAAGCGGACACTTCGGGTAAATTAAATATTAACCAATTAATTGATTAACTAGATGAACAAAGATACTGCAAAACAACGAATTCACCAACTGCCCGCGGGCTTATTGGTTGGTGATAAAAGTACCGAGCTTATTGGATGCCCTGACACTAAAAAGGTGTTTTTTCTTTCAAACGGAAATACAAGGCCATTCGCGGAATTAGACAAACCTAAAAAAGCGAAACTTTTTGAAAAAATGTTATCGGACACTCCTGCAATGAATGATTTAAAAGGATTGTCGTTTGATAAAGCCTTGGAGTCCTTTTCTTTTTGTGTTTTTGGAGCAGCAGACGCTTCTCCTGATTTTGACATAAACGGAAATTTAAAAACGGATGATAATTTTTTATGCTCTAACAATTGCAAGTGTTTAAAATGGGAATCAAAAAACATTACTGTTGATGGTAAAAAAATCACTCCTCGCCAATTAGAAATAATTCAATTACTAGCAACTGACTTGGCTTACAAACAAATTGCTGATCAATTGGAGATTTCAGAAGCTACCGTTGATACGCATCGCTCAAATATTTTCAAGCTTTTTAATGTTCACTCCAGAGCAGGAATAGTAACCAAGGCTATGGCTCAAAAAATCATTCAATAATTATGATACTAGAATATAAAGGTCAGGAAGCGTTGGATATGGTTAAAGAGTATTATCCGCATAATTGGAAAGTATTAATTGCTGAGAAAAAACAAGTGTTATTGAAAATCATGAAGGCATACAAGAGTACTCCAGAAAACGCATTGCGCAAATTTATAGAGGCAGGTTGTACACCTGAAGCTTCATTACTCATGTTTTCAGCATTACACCAATTGCTTACCGAAAAAGAATATAAAAAACTAGCTACTGCTAAATATATAAACGAATTAAGAGATGGTAAAGAACGAATCAAAAAGCAGGTTTTCGCGCTTGGCGACTCCACGGGAGTTGAGGCTCAGCAGCTCAGAACCATTTATACCGAAAAATTGGCACAGCTCCAAGGTCAAATTAACGAACACATTAACTCCTTCGAAGTTGTTAGTCCCATATTCGTTATCGACCAACCCGGACTGTTCGACAATGCCAACCGATCTGACAATTAAAGAATATTACGAACTCCATTTAAAACAATAATATGTACACAGATAGTAGTTTAGATAAAGTTAGAGAGGCTGATATTGTTACCATTGTTAACCATTATACTCCTTTAAAGCGTGCGGGTTCATTATACGAAAGTAAAAGCCCGTTTTCTGAGGACAATACGCCTTCTTTTAAAGTTTCTCCTGCAAAAAACAACTGGGTTTGTTATAGTACGGATCAGATGGGTGACAATATAAAATTTGTAATGATTAAGGAGTCGTGCAATTTTGTTGAAGCGGTTAAAAAAATAGCTTCTATATGTAGTATTCATTTGGAAGAGGAACAAGTATCCGAGGCTGTAATACAAGTACGCTCACAAAAGGAGCAAATGTATACCTTAATGAAAGGGGTAGCTAAAAAGTACACCAAACAATTAACAGATGCTCCTGCAGGTCATTGGGCAACTAAAAAAATAGCTGCTTTACAGTTAACGAAAGAAACACTACTTAATTTTTCAATCGGTTTTGCTCCCGAAGATTGGAATTTTATTACTACTCCAGTTATAGATCACGGGAAACTTGAAATAGCCAAATCAACTGGAGTGGTAAATGTAAAAAACGGAAAGGGGTACGATTTTTTCCGTAACCGCTTAATGTTTCCTATTGAAGATGTAAACGGAAACGTAATTGGTTTTGGAGGTAGGTGTGCTGATGATGACCCACAAAAGGACAGTGGCCGTAAATACATAAACTCAAAAGAGAGTATTATTTACGCTAAAAGTAAAAGCTTGTACGGTATTTACCAAGCTAAAGGAGCAATGACCAAAACACGTACAGCTCATTTGGTAGAAGGCTATACGGATGTTACGGCAATGCACCAAAACGGAGTGCCTAATACAATAGCCTCTGGAGGAACTGCTTTAACCGATGACCAATGCAAGTTAATTGCACGCTTTTCTGATCACTCCGTAATTTGTAGGGATAATGATGGGTATGACGCTAACGGAAATGTAAAAGCAGGATTAAAAGCAGCTTTAAAGGATATTGATAAACTACTAAAAACGGGGCAAAAAGTTTCTGTAGTAGTATTCCCTGAAGGAGAGGACCCGGATAGTTATAGCCGAAAGCATGAAAATATTAGTGCTTTCATAAAAGAGCAAACTGAGGATGCTGTAAAATGGAAAACAACCTTTCTATTCAATCAAGCAGCTAACGACCCTGATGCGTTTTCGGGAATGATAAAAGAAGTGGCTAACATGCTTTTTGCTATAAAGGATGATATTAAGCGCGGACAGTATATTGATGTTTGCCGAAAAATAGTAAAGCTTCCTATTAAAGCCTTGCGTGAGGAGATTGATAAAATTGGAGCAAAGGCATTAGCTAATGCTGAAAGTGCTGCTCCAGACAAAACAACCTCGGAAGATTTAGGCCTACCACAAGGAGCCGATTTTGAAGAATTTAAAAATTACCGATATGTTACTGTAGGGAATGCATGTTGGTTTCAAGGTAGAGGAGCAAACTTTTTTAAAGGAACTAACTTTAAATTAGAGCCATTATTCCATGTATATGGTAAAGACGAAAACAAGCGTTTGTGTGAAGTAATTAATGAAGAAGGGCAAAAATCACTAATTGATTTTGATACTGCCGACTTTGTAAGTAGAGCCAAATTTGAGGAAGCATTATTATTTGAAGGGTATTTTGTATGTCTTGAAAATTTTGGAGCAGTACAATTTACCTTAATGCGTAACCGTATTTTATCCGACTTTATTAAAGCCTATGAATTAAAAACTTTAGGGTGGCAGCGTGAAGGCTTCTTTGCTTTTGCTAACTGCATACATCACAACGGAATATTAAAAAAAGTAGATAACTACGGTATTGTGCAATTGGATGAATTAGCATCAACTAGTAGCGATTCTAAAACGGACATCAAACACTTTTACTCACCTGCGTTTTCTGACATATATAAAAACTCGAGGGATGATGATGATCCATACGAGAATGACAGGCATTTTGTTTTTAAACAAAGTCCCGTTGCTTTTCATACATGGATGAAGCAATTCAAAAAAGTGTATCATGAAAAGGCTATAACGGGGATTGCGTTTATGTTCGCTTCTGTTTTTCGTGATATTTTCATGACAAGGTATGCGCAATTTCCGCACTTATTTTTAACAGGAGAAAAAGGATCTGGAAAATCGAAATTTGGAGAAAGTTTAGTAGCGTTATTCACTTACAAGCAGGAAGCTTTCGATTTAAACTCGGGTACACCAGTTGCTTTTACAAGGCGTATGTCGCGCTTTAAAAATGTACCTACTATGTTGGAGGAGTATCATGATGATGTATCAAATATGATATTCCAGATACTTAAAGGAGCATTTGATGGACGTGGTAGAGAAATGGGTCGCGCTACTGGAGACAGTAGAACCAAAACCACCAGAGTAAATTCCGCTTTAATAATCCTCTCGCAATATTTATCAAGTAGGGATGATAACTCGCTAACTTCACGTAGTTTGATAGAGAATTTTATCAAGCCACAAGATGCACGAACTCAGGAGCAAATAAACGATTACAATTTATTAAAGGAGTGGGAAGAAGAAGGCTTAAGTAGTATGGTTATTGAAATTGTGCAATACCGTAAATACGTTGAAGATAACCTACATAAAACCTACGCAGCAATAACAAAGGATTTAAAAAAGGAGCTGAAAGACATCCAGTATGAGGAGCGAATGTTACTGAATTATGTAACCATGCTTACACCAATAAAAATACTTTGGGACAAGTTTCAAATTCCTTTTACGTATAAAGAAATGCGAAGCCAATTTATAGAATCGATTATTGATAGCTCTGACTTAATTACGGAATCGGAAGGCTTGTCAGAGTTCTGGAGAGCAATGGAATATTTATTGGACCGTAAACCATACGCTTTACTTGTAGCTGGTCAACACTTTAAAATAGAAAGATCACCCGAAGTAAAATTGCAAACTCGAAAAGGAGAACAAGGAAAGCCATGGGTAAACAACCAACGTGATGAAATTATTTACATACGTCTGGGAGCAGTACACCAATTATACCGTGAGTATGTAAGTAAACTTGATGGGGTGCAAGTGATAACCGAAAACACCTTACGTAACTATTTCAAAAGTAAAAAATACTATTTAGGCTCGGTAAAATCAATGCGCTATACGGATACAAGTACCTCAGGATACGTATTTAATTACACTCAAATGTTAAAAGCAGGGGTGTTGAATTTAACCAGGGAAAAACGAAAAGATGAAGTATCCGATTTAAGTGAAGCCACTGCGGTTGCAGCAGAATTAAATGCACAATTATTAGAACCAGTTGTTCCTGGTAACGATGATAACGACGATTTACCATTTTAATAATAAACAACATGAACTTAATATTTCCAAAATCACTTTTTACAATTTCAGAGAAAGAATCAATAACAACATTTGAGGCTATTTATTTAAAACGAATCATTCCTAAAGGATTAACTATCTCGGACTATAGTATCTCTGAGAAGCTTATTGAACTTGAAGATACTTCTACAGGAGAAAGAATGTGGATTGGTATGAAAGAGTTTTTTAAAACTAAAATAATTGAAGACACTTGTCTTAGAGTACAGCTTGAAGGAGAGATAGCTTTTACTTCTTTAAAAGAAATAAAAGTGACCGAGTTTAGAAAGAGACAATGCCTAACTCCTATATACATCAACGATTTACCATTTTAATAATAAACAACAGTAGTACTATGAAAGCAATAGAGCAAATTGAAATTAAAATGAATTTACGTCCTGCTGAAAAGGACGATTTAATAAACCATTTTAACCAACTCAAACAAGGGCAAATTTACTTTATAAGGAGTGGTGTTAAAAATGCATTTGATCCTATTCCGTATTACATATCTGATACTACTGATCGTAAAGAGTTAGCGCGAATGAATATGTACAATCAAATTTATGTCCCCATTGGATATTTCGATGATCCGAATATAAAAGTCACTAATACACAACTACAAACACAATCATAATTAATAACCATTTAAATTTTAAAATCATGCCAGTAAAAACAGAAACAAAAAAAGTAGTAAAAGCAACAGCAAAACGTTTTACAGTAAGTAAAGGAGCAGAGGAAGTATTAAACACGGGTAGCCGTACAAAAGCACTTGCTGAAGTAACAGCTTTACAGGTTAAAAAGGAGCCTACAATTAAGCTACACGATAGCGAAACTACCGACACGTTAGTTTGGAAAATGCAACGTTATGAAAAAAACTATCGGCTATCAAAAGAAGCTCCAAAAGCCGAAACAGCAAGCGCATAACTGCAAACCCGATACGCTTTGCAAAGCCGTAAGCTCGCACTTCTTTTTTGATGAATGTGCATACTGCGGAGTGTTATCACTCTAATTAAAAACACTAACGTTCTTACTTTATTTATTCACGCTTATAATACCATCCCGCATTTAAGTGTTTTGCGGGATACTTTAAAAATATTAACCATAATAATTAACTAGAAATAACGGACAAAATGAAAACACACTTAATTAAACTATTTACTGATTTAGACAAAAAAGCAAATGAGTTCTCTAATAAATATATGGCCTATAATGGAGAGAACTACGATGCTGATTATTATTTATTCCTAGGAAAAGCATGTGCTTTTGGTGAGGCTGCAGATGAAATGGAAAAACTGATTAATCAATTAGAAAACTAACCATGGACATATTAAAAAAAGCTTTCACGGTTTGGCATGAAGGAATGCTAAACGAAAACCCACACTTGGGTTATAGAATGGATGAACTTCCTGTTACTTACGCAGATGGTCCAGGAGAAGCAAAAACGGAATGTCAATGGCTTAATGACTATGAGATAGACGGAGAGCCTCACAAGTTCACAGACATAAGAGTTAGGCGCGCTAAAAATGCTGACAAAATTATGTTCAGAGGCTTAGAGGTAGAACGGTGGCGAATGGAAAGCACATTAAGTGAGGAAATCCGTATTCAAAAAAGGACAGACAAAGTAAATACTTTCCCTGATGGCACTAATTTTTATGTGCAAAACGGATTCGTTGGAAATTCTGTTTTATGGTGGGGATTGCGAAGCTCTGGTTATACAACAGACCTATCTAAAGCTGAACTATACACTAAAGAAGAAATTTTAAAAAGTTTTGTTAATGGAAGAGAACAAGATAGAATTTGGAACGCTACGCATGTTTTAGAAAAAGTGAAGCAACATGTTGATGGACAATACTTAGATCAAGCAAACAGATGTTAGTACTAATTAAAAATAATTAACCATGAACATACTAACAGCAAAAGCAGGAGATCAAGTAAAAGTTTGGTTAACCGATATAGGAGAACCAGAAGGAGGTATTTGGGTAATCAATACCGTGAAGGAGCATAATGGAGAGTTGTGTTTATGGGAAAACGGTTGGAACTACACCGATTTAAAAAACGACCCACCATTACCACTTACAGCTTTTGTAAACGACCCTATTGAAATATTAGAACCACAAACAATAAATTAATTATGAAAAAGCATTTATACCAAGCAATCACAAAAACAGACAATTGTTATTATGTAGTTGCTAACTCAATTTCAGAAGCGCATGAAAAAGTAATAACAAGCCATCCAGAGTTAGTTCCTGGTGCAGGAGATCCTATTGTTGAAGTTCAGCTTCTAACAGAAAACTTAATTGATTAAACATACACTCATGAATAAATTAATAAACCCACAAGACTACCAACCACAGCAAATTGTGAAGCGTTATTTTTCTGATATCGGTTCGCGTGGTAGAAATCAGTTACTAGCAGATATTACCAGGATCAGTAACGGAAGTATTGAAAGCTTTAACGATGCAGCTTTTCAAACATTAACAATTCTGGAAGCGGAAAGAAAAAAAGATGTGCATAAAATATTAAAGTCAATTATTTACAACACTTTAGGATATGAGGCAAACGAGGAAATTCAACACTCTATTTATGCCGATTATACCAATCCGCATATTCGCAAACATGCCAAGCCATTTATAAACGGACAATACAAAATTTTCAGAAACGACCACGAAAATTTACTAGAACACACCGAGCAACAAACTTCAGATGTGTTAAGTCATTTAGATGAAACAATTACACTAATCGCTAAACATACAGTTGAGCAAACTATTGAATTAAAAGACATGTATCGCGCTTTGGACAAAAACCCAAAAGCAATTAACGGAATAGTGAAAAAAGTATTAGCAGCATAATTTAAAAAGTAACAAGATGAATAATAAGCAACAGGAAAATATAAAAATTAAACTATCAAAATTTGGTGTGTTACAAGTATGTAGTTTCAAAGAGGTTTTAACGGTATTAATTACTGGTGAAAACCTCACGAAGTTGGACTCGTTAATGCCAATTCAAAAAATACTAACACTAGAGGAATACCCGAATATTTTAGTGTTTAAAAATGAAGATAATTTCTTAAACGCTGTGTTTAGCAAACCACATGATGTTAGCGATCGTTTTAATATTGATGAAGTATGGGATACCCACCACGAGTTAATTGGAGATGATATTGACGCGATGAATTATTGGACTCACAGAAATGTAATGACTAAAAGTGAATTTGTAAAAGCATGCGAAAAATTAACAAAACAATGAATTTTCAAAAAGATATAATACCCGTAACGGGCGGACTTTCCTTTATAGGAATAGTGGTTTGCATATTACTTATGATTTGGACCACATGGTTTTGGTTACTGCTAAAAATAGTAGGAACGCTGATAATTGTAATGGTATTCTGTTGGATGCTTTCTGATAAACCTAAAATAGAGGATTATCCATAACGTACAAGTTTATGATTTCGGCTGGCGTAGGAGGCTGAATTATAAACGGTGTTAGTTGGCGAAGCGAACTGGTTTTAAAAAGAAAAGCGTGGATAACGAATGTAGTATTAGGTATGACTTTTTAGGAATACTTGATACGGTAATTAAA